>ERZ1649853.10-NODE-10-length-104878-cov-16.682198_pt1 | contig 104878 bp, 96 predicted proteins | sample MGYA00575353_ERZ1649853 | MGnify/ENA primary metagenome ERZ1649853 (study PRJEB40853, sample SAMN11349654) | freshwater sediment metagenome | isolation source: river sediment | host: Sediment | place: India: Okhla Barrage, New Delhi | collected 2017-02-21 ...
CCGCGGTCTCTTGCGAATGGCGTTTCTCCTCCTCCGCCTGTCTCGCTCGCGCCCGATAGGCGGAGTGCATCAGGTAGACGAAGGGCGCTGCGAACAGGAGGCTCACCAGATGTTCGTGCTGCACGAGGAGGGCCAGGAGCACGGCGAGCGATGCGCTCGCCAGGAACGACGGAACCGACCAGACGAAGTTCGCCCGGAGCGACGGTACCGCCACCCCCGGCCCCGACAGGCGGATCGCCAGCGAGACGAGGCTGATGTTGAGGACCGAGAATGCGGCCGATGCGGCCAAGATCGTCGCGGAGTGTCGGACCGGATCGATCTCTCCGATCGGTCCTCCGAGAGCCAGGTACAGGACACCGGACAGCCCAGAGGCCAGCGCGACGCACCCAGCATTGAAGGCAGCCTGATGCAGGGAGACGCGGAATTGGCCGGACGCACGTGCCGTGCTCGCGATCACTGCCGAGGCCACGCTGGCGATTACGGAGGCTCCCAACCCGAAGCACATCAGCGTTGCGAGAACGAAGGCATAGGCCGGAGAGAGCGTACCTCCGACAGGGACGGGCACCCGCACGAGTCCGGCTAGGATCGCCAATACGATGAACAGCGAGGCGGCGCCCTGGGCCGGCGGGGGCGCGAGGGTCACCGCCGCGGCGAGGGCCGCTCCGCCCACGCAGACGACGGCGAGGACGTACACCCTCGCGCGCCGCGGCAGCTCGTGAAAAGGGGTCACCGTCGTCCGTCTCCGGCCGTCCGCCCCCAGGTCCGCCACCTGGCGAACCCCTTGGCCCACGAACGAGCCGGGGTCTCCCGTGGCGGCAAAACATAGGTTTTTGTAGGCCATGCGGCAATGTCTGGACTTCGAAAGGCATATAAGTATTCTGGACCATCTATTGCCAATTCCTTTCGGCCATCGCGAAGATCGGCAGGAATTCTTGGCGGTGATTGGGGGCCGGGTTCGCCAGCTTACAGAGTCGGCACCTTCGGCCTTGAGCGACGCTATGTCTGAACGTATACTCAGCCTATTCGAAAGACACTTCAAACCACGTGTGGGGATGAGGGATGTATAGAACGAACGCCGAGATTGCGAGAAAGGTTTACCGGGCGCTGAAGACCCCGTCGGACAACAATCCGCGGACGGATCCGATCCTCGCTTTTTACTTCAAGGGCAAGGAAGACTACATCATGATGCGATGCAACAAGGAGCCCGAGATCTCCATCAAGGGGAAGGAGCAGATCGCAGGCGAGGTGAAGTTCTTCGCGTACAGCGACTTTTCCGACTACCAGGAAGGCGACGTCCTGTTCCGCCTCAAGGACGACGTGACGCTGATCGAGCTCTACCGGAAGGGGGCGATCGAGGCGAAGTCGTTCAAATCCTGGGACGAGTTCTCGCGCTGGCTCGACACGCTCGACGAGAACGGCGTCCAGATCTCGCTGAAGCTTCCGTGCCTCGTGTACGCCGCCGTCCGGAGCCAGGAGCCGTCGATGCAGAACTTCATCGTCGAGGCGATCAAGAAGACGCTCAAGGCGGGACTGGACTGAAACCGGCCCCGGGGCCCGCGCGCCGGCAGGATCCGCAGGCCTCTAGGACCGTCCCCGAAGCCCGGAGCGGGCCGTCAGGCGCGAGAGACCCTCGCGCAGCGCGTCTCCCTCGATCGCGGCGGACGGATCCCTGAGCCGCCGCTCGAGTCGTTCCCTCAGGCGCCGCCATGCCTCGTGGGCCGGGATGCGACCGAACCTCTCCCCCTCGGGCCCGATGATGTCCACCGCCCCCGACCCGAGGAGCTCGACGCCCTCGTCGGATTCCGGATCGACCAGCCGGACCAGCCTGCGGCCGATCCTCTCCTCGATCGGCCCCGGGCGACCGTCCCCCGCGAGGGTCGCGCGGAGAGTGCCGGAGCGCCTGCCGGGTTGCGTGTCTCGCCCCATGTTCGATTCCCCGGGGAATCGTACCACGGAGCGCTTCTCGTCCGCGCGGGTGGGATCGGCGACGGTGGGCCGCCGGCTCGGGGTCAGCGCCCCTGCCCGAGGATGGAGTCCAGTCGGCGGGCGACCTCGTCCGATTTCGCCATCTCGTCGGGATCGTCTCCGATCTCGAACGTCTTGTGGAGAAACACACGGTTCTTGCCCGCGGCCTTCGCCTTGTAGAGCGAGCGGTCGGCGCAGCCGATCAGGTCGGTGCTGTTGGTCCCGTCCTGAGGGAACACCGAGACGCCGCCGCTGATCGTGAGCATCCCGCCGGGCTGCGTCTCTCGGTGCGGGAAGCGGCACGACGCGATCGCCTCGCGGATCCGCTCGGCGGCCCGGAGGGCCTGCTCTCCGTCGGCGAGCGGCATCGCGACGATGAACTCCTCGCCGCCGTAGCGTCCCGCCAGGTCCTGGGGTCTCAGGTTCCTGCGGAGAACCTCCGCCACGCCGCGCAGGACCGCGTCCCCCGCCTGATGGCCGTTGGAGTCGTTGTAGTGCTTGAAGTGGTCGATGTCGAACATGAAGATCGCGAGCGGCTGGGCCTTGCGCTCGGAGGCGAAGATCATCTGTCCGAGCTGCTCCATGAACCGGGGCTTGTTGAACAGGCCGGTCAGGCCGTCGTGATGGGCCTGCTTCTGGAGAGCGCGCACGTTCTGGACGTTCCGGTAGGCGATCGCGCCGAGGTTCGTGATCATCTGAAAGACGAGCTTCTCGTCCTTCGGCCGGGCCGCCGGCTCGCCGACGCAGAGGACGCCGAGGAGGTGGTCCTCCTTGCCGTGGTGGACGATCGGCCCGATCAGGCTCAGGTGGAAGGCGGGGTGGTTGTCCTCGAGCGTGCGCCCCTCGGTCCGGGACAGGTTGAGCCAGTCGTCGTCCGCCATCTCGACCTTGTTCTCGGCGACCCAGCCGATCTTCCCCTCGCCGAACCGCACGCGGGTGGCCGTCGCGGGAATCTCTCCGAGGCCGCGGTGGTCGCGCAGGAACAGCTCCTTCCCCTCTTTCCCCTCCTGCCCCTCCTCGCCGGGAGAGCGGACGAGGAAGAGGAGCATCTGGGCGGGCTCGAAGATGCTCCCGGCGAGGTCGAGGATCTGACGGGGGATGTCCTGGAACTCGACGGTCTCGCGGTTCAGCTCCCGGACGAGGCGCGGCAGGGAGATCGAAAGGTTCTTCAGGAATTGCTGCTCGCTCCGCAGCTTGGCCGCGATGCGGCTCTGCTCTCGGATCTGCTGGTCGGTCCGGGCCAGATCTTCGCGCAGCGCGGCCGCCTCGCGCATGGCCCGTTCTCGTCCTCCCCGGCCCGTCAGGATTCCGGCGACCAGGCCCGCGGCGGCGGCCAGCGCGACCGTGAGGATCCCCTGCATGTCCAGCAGGCCCGGCACGACGTCTCCCTCGTCCCGCGCGGACCGGAACCCCTCGCGGGTCCGAGCGCGCGGGCGCCCTCCGTGCTGCAACGTTGGTTCCTTGGAGGCCGGTTCGCAACCGCGCAAGGCAAGGCCTTGTCCGTCAGCAGGATACGCGCGGCAGCCCGGCTGCGGGAGCGGAGGGCGCCGCCGTCCGCAGACGTCACGCGGCGCATCCCGGTGACGGCGGGCGTCACCTGCCGTCCGAAGCCGCGGGCGTCCCCGGAGTGTGTAGAATGCCTCGGTGCTTCAGGTCAGCGAGATCTTCCACTCGATCCAGGGGGAATCGACCCACGCGGGAAGGCCGTGCGTGATCGTGCGACTCGCCGGGTGCAACCTCCGATGCGTCTGGTGCGACACGGCGCACGCGTTCCGCGACGGGCGCGCGATGTCCGTGGACGAGGTCCTGGAGGGAGTGGCCTGCTACGGGTGCGACCTCGTGGAGGTGACCGGCGGAGAGCCGCTCCTTCAGCCGGACGCCTTGCCTCTCCTCCGCGCGCTCCTCGGGCGGGGCTACGGCGTGCTTCTCGAGACGAGCGGGAGCCTTTCGATCGAAGAGGTCCCGGAAGGGATCGTTCGCATCATCGACGTCAAGTGCCCCGGGAGCGGCGAGACCCGGGGGAACCGGTGGGAGAACCTCGACCATCTCCGGGAGCGCGACGAGCTGAAGTTCGTGATCGCGGACCGTCGGGACTACCTGTGGGCGGCGGACGAGGTTCGGGAGCGCAAGCTGGCGTCGCGCTGCACGATCCTGTTCTCGCCCGTGCACGGGGCCCTCGACCCCGCGCGGCTCGCGGAGTGGATCCTCGAGGACCGCCTTCCGGTGAGGCTCCAGATCCAGGTGCACAGGGTCCTCTGGCCCGGCAGGAGCCGGGGGGTGTGAGGGAGCGCCGCGCCGGTGCGCGGCGGGGAGGCGGTGTTCCGGTGCGCAGGGCGGTCGTGCTGCTCTCGGGCGGCCTCGACTCCGCGACGGTTCTCGCGGGCGCGGTCCGGGACGGGTTCGAAGCGCACGCGCTGACCGTTCGCTACGGGCAGCGGCACGCGGTCGAGGTCGAGCGGGCCGCGGAGCTCGCCGGCTCTCTCGGCGCGGCGTCGCATCGCGTCGTGCTCGTGGATCTGGCGTTTCCGGGTGGCTCCGCGCTCACCGACCCCTCGATCCCGGTTCCGGTGCCGGATCGGGAGCGGGCGATCGGGAGCGCGGTCCCCGTGACGTACGTTCCGGCGCGGAACACCGTCCTGCTCGCGGTCGCGCTCGCGTGGGCCGAGACGATCGGCGCGCGGGACCTGTTCCTCGGCGTCAACGCCGTGGACTACAGCGGCTACCCCGATTGCCGTCCCGCTTTCCTCGATGCGTTCGAGGCCCTCGCCGCCTCGGCCACGAGGGCCGGCGCCGCGGGCGAGAGGTTTCGCGTCCACGCTCCGCTGCTCCGGATGAGCAAGAAGGAGATCGTGCTGCGCGCGACGGATCTCGGCGTTCCGGTCGGACGCACGATCTCCTGCTACGATCCCGGCCCCGGGGGCCTTCCGTGCCGGCGATGCGAGGCGTGCGTCCTTCGCGCGCGAGGCTTTCGCGAGGCGGGGCTCGCCGACCCCGCGGTGATGGAGGCGGCTCCGTGAGCTCCGGGGCGATCGCTTGGCTCCTGCTGCCGCTCGCGGCGATGGTCGCGGGTTTCCTGCTCGCCGTGCGGGTCGTCGTGCGCTCGGCGAGCCGGCCGGTCGACGGCCACACGGAGGCGGGCCGGCCCGCGCTTCGCGCCGAGGCCAAGGTCCGCCTCGTGGAGGTTCTCGGCGCGCCGTCCGTCGGGGGGAGGGGCTCCCTGCTCCTCACCGATCGCGACCTCCGGTTCGAGCGGTTCTTCCCGCGGCGCGAGTTCCGGATCGAGCTCGATCGGATCGGGAACGTGTCCGAGGAGAGCCCTGGGGCGGGGGACGGGCTGCTGCGCGTCGAATGGGCCGAGGACGGCGAGCCCGCCGGCATCCGGCTGCGCCTGCCCGGCGCGGCGGCGTGGGCTACGGCGATCCGGAGAGCGCGCGCTTCGCTCGAGCCATCTCCAGGATCTCCTCCCGGATCGCCGCCCCCTCCGGCGAGGTGAGCGAGCCTGCGCGCGCGGAGATCGCCTCGAGGCGCTCGGCCTCGTCGCGAGTCCGCTGCGCGAGCGAGCCGGCCAGACGGTTGACGGCCTCCCCGATCTCCTTGAGGTTGTCTCCGCGTCGCAGGCGCACGCGCGCGCGGCAGTCTCCGCCGGCGAGCTCCTCGATCCCTCGGCAGATGCTGAACGCGGCGCCGGCGGTGCGATGCGTCTCGAGGATGCTCAGCAGGAAGACTCCCGCAAGGAACGCCGCGGAGCCGAGGAGGATGAGCGCGAGCTGGAACCGGTCCTGGGCCTCGAAGTAGGATCGCAGCTCGGGCGCCACCTCGAGGGCCGCGGACGTGCTCCTGTGGTTGGAGGCGAGAAGGCTGAGGTTCAGGAGGAGGAGCAGCAGCAGGGTGGTCCCGACCACCAGGAGCGTCACCCGGAGCTGGTAGCGACGGTGGACGAGGAACCGCCGTCGCCGGAAGAGGACCTGCGTCGGGATCGGCTCCCCGCTTGCGGCTCGTGCGGGCGCGGACGGGCACGTGGTTTCCATCGCTCCGGCCCTCCTGTCCAGAACATAGGTGGGGGTCCGGGGCGGGTCAAGATCCGGCGGCGCCGAGGAGGGGGGTCGGCGCCCGTCGAAGGGCTCCACGCGTTTGCCCCCGGGGGGGCGGCCAGGGTACGATGCGCCGGACGCGGAGACATCCGGCGCGGAGGGTGGGCATGGAGAACAAGATCGTCGTCCACATGAAGGACGGCAGCGTTCACAAGGGGGTCACCCAGGATTTTCAGCCCGGCTCGGGGAGCTTCCACGTGCTCCCGGCGGAGGGCGGAGGGGTTCCCCGCCGCGTGTCGGTGGAGGCGATGAAGGCCCTCTTCTACGTGAAGGACTACGTGGGAAACAGGGATTTCGTGGCCCGGCAGCAGTTCGACGAGGCGCATCGATCCGGGCGGAAGGCGATCCTCACGTTCCTGGACGGCGAGACGATGTGGGGTATGCTCGGGGAGGGGGGGGATGCCGACCCGGGCTTCTACTTCTTCCCGCTCGACGAGCAGGACAACAACATCCGGATCTTCGTCGTCCGCTCGTCGCTTCAGGAGATGCGGCTGGTGCCCTGAAGAGGAGGACACCGTGAACAAAGCGGAGTTGACGGACAAGCTCGCCGAGAGGACGGGCCTGGCGGTTTCGAAGGCCCGGGAATGCATCGACGCCATCTTCGATTCGGATCCGGCGGTCGGCCTCATCGCGGCGGAGCTCCTCGCCGGAGGGAAGGTGGCCATCAGCGGCTTCGGGACCTTCGAGGCGAGGGCGCGAAAGGCGCGAGCCGGGCGCAACCCCCACACGGGGGAAGTCCTCGATCTCCCCGCGATGCGCGCCCCGGCGTTCAAGGCGGGGAAGCCCCTGAAGGAGACGATGCGAGGAACGCACCCCGCCTGACCGGGGGTTCTCCGTCGTGAGCCCGGGGGATCTCCCCGCGGGAGATGCCGCGAGGGCGTGCGCACATGGACAGAGGCCTTGGCCGCCCGCGCGACGTGCCGAAGAGTTCCCGCAAGGGGCGGCGGAGGGGCGGGCGCCCCGGCCGGGGGCGTCTCCTCGCGACGGCGGCGATCGTCCTGGCGGTCCTGCTCGGCACGGCCTCTCTTCATCTCTACGTTGCGATCACGACCCGCTTCGAGGGAAGGCTGTGGGACCTTCCCTCGCGGGTCTACTCGGACCGCCTGCTGCTGAGGCCCGGCGCCTTCGCGAGCGCCCCGGCGGTGGCCCGCCGTCTGGCGCGCGCGGGGTACGTGTCCATCGAGGGAGCGCCGGCGAGGCCGGGAGAGTTCCGGCGCCGCGGCGAGACGATCGACGTGCACCTCAGGTCGTCCGAGGGGCCGTGGGGCCGCTCGGCGGCCGGCCGCGTCCGTCTCGGATTCTCGGAGAACCGGCTCCGCGCGCTTTCCGGTGACGGGGGGCGCCCGGTCGCGTCGGTCACGATCGAGCCGGAGCTCCTCGCCCTGCTGGCGGGCCCGCGCCAGGAGGAGCGCGACGTCGTTGCGCTCTCGGCGGTTCCCGACCGGCTCGTGCGCGCCGTGCTCGCAGCCGAGGATGCGAGGTTCTACGCGCATCCCGGGATCGATCCGCTCGCGGTCGCGCGGGCCGCGGCGGCGGACGTGCGGCGGGCGAAGATCGTCCAGGGCGGCAGCACGATCACACAGCAAACGGTCAAGAACCTGTTCCTGGGCACGGAGCGCACCTGGTGGAGGAAGTTCCGCGAAGCGCTGATGGCAGTGATCCTGGACCTCCGGTACTCGAAGGAGCGGATCCTCGAGGTGTACCTGAACGAGGTGTACCTCGGGCAGCGCGGACCGGTATCCGTCTGCGGCGTCGCCGCCGCCGCCCGCTTCTACTTCGGGAGGAACCTCTCCGACCTGTCGCTCGGGGAGGCGGCCCTCCTCGCCGGCCTCATCCGGAACCCGGGGGGGTACAACCCGTTCGTCCACCCCGAGTCCGCGCTCGCTCGTCGGGGCCAGGTCCTCGGCTCGATGGTCGAGCTGGGATGGATCGCAGAGGATGACGCGCGGGCGGCCTCCAGGGAACCCCTGCGGCTCGCCGGCGAGAAGGTCGGCCACTCCCGCGCTCCCTGGGTCGCGGACCTGGTCCGGACGCAGCTGACCGAGCTGTACGGGGCCGACGTGCTCTCCCGCGAGGGGCTTCGGATCTACACGTCCGTGGATCCGCTCCTCCAGGAGGTCGCCCAGGAGGCGATCGCCGCGGGGCTCTCGCGTCTCGAGGAGAGGCGCGCGAGCCGGAGGGGCGGCGGGGGGGCGCTCCAGGCGGCGCTGGTCGCGCTCGATCCCTCGACCGGGGCGATCCTCGCGCTCGTCGGGGGGCGGGATTACCGCCGGAGCCAGTTCAACCGAGTCGTCCAGGCCCGACGGCAGCCCGGTTCCTGCTTCAAGCCGTTCGTCTACCTCGCCGGGTTCGAGGCGGGTGTCCTCGGCAGGAGCGGAGCGCTGACCCCGGCGAGCCTGCTCGAGGACGAGCCTCTCGAGATCGACGCGGGCCGGAGCACCTACCGCCCGTCGAACTACGACGGCCTCTTCCGCGGCCCCGTCACGGCGCGGCGGGCGCTCGAGGAGTCGCTCAACGTCGTCGCCGTCCGCGCCGCCCAGCACGCGGGGCTTCGAGAGGTCGCGCGCACGGCCGAGCGTTGCGGCCTTCCGCGCTTCGAGCCCTATCCCTCGCTCGCGCTGGGCGCCTGCGAGGTGACGCCGCTCGACCTTGCGAGCGCCTACTGCGTGTTCGCGAACGGGGGGCTGAGGACATCGGCGGAGATCGTCCGGGAGGTGACGACGCGCGACGGGGAGAGGATCGAGCGGCAGGAGCCGAGGCGGCGGCGGGCGGTCAGCGCGGAGGCCGCCTACCTTCTGACCGACGTGCTCCGGGGAGTGCTGGACCGGGGGACGGCGGCGTCGAGCCGGGAGCTGGGCCTGGAAGGGAACGCAGCCGGCAAGACCGGGACGACGGACGACACGCGCGACTCCTGGTTCGTCGGGTACACGCCCGGATTCCTCGCTCTCGTGTGGGTCGGCCGGGACGACAACCGCCCGACGGGGCTGACGGGAGCCTCCGGCGCGCTGCCGATCTGGGTCGACTTCATGCGCCGGGCGAGGCGGATGACCGACGCTCCGTTTCCCGAGCCCGAGGGGATCGAGCGCGTCACGATCGATCCGGCGACCGGGCTCCTGGCCGTCGCGGGGTGCCCGGACCGCGTCGAGGAGGTCTTCGCGAGCGGGACGGCCCCCGAGGACGAGTGCGAGATGCACCGGCGCGGCGTGGCCGGCTGGTTCGAGAGGCTCTTCCGGAGGGGAGGGGACCGGACTCCTCGGGAGCCTGGACGCTCGGGCCGTACCGACCGTACCTACTGATCGAGGAGGCGCGATTTCCCGTGTGGCGCACCGAGGGGCCGGAGATCGGAGGAGCCCGCAGGCAGCGGGGCATGACCTTCATCGAGGTCGTGGCCACGGTCGCGATCGTGGCCATCCTCGCGACGGCCATCATTCCCCTGGCGCGGTGGAACGAGAAGCGGCGGAGGGAAGCCCACCTGCGCGGCACGCTGGAGATCCTTCGAGGGGCGGTCGATCTCTACCACAAGTACGCGGAGAACGGCCTGATCGAGCAGACCGACGTCGAGCAGATGTTCTACCCCCGAGACCTCGAGGAGCTCGTCGAGGGGGTCGAGGTGGGCGACCCGCAGTCGCCCATCTCGCAGAAGATCGTGTTCCTCCCCCGCGTTCCGGTGGATCCGATGACCGGGGAGGCGGAGTGGGGACTGCGATCCTACCAGGACGACTGGGACAGCGACTCCTGGGGAGGCGAGAACGTCTATGACGTGTACAGCCTCTCGACGGGGGAGGCCCTGGACGGGACCCGCTACAGCGAGTGGTGACGGCGCAGCAGGCGGGACCGACTTTGCAGATCTCACTGCAGGCTCCTATCATCGTGCTCCGGCTGGGGGGATGGGTTCGGAGTCGGGGGCTCTCCCCGAGGCTCCGGAGGAGGAGGCCTTATGGCCCGGCGCGGTTCGCGTGGGAAGAGGGGAGGCCGTCCGGCGACGGCGGGAGCGGCCCTCAAGCAGATGATCGAGGCGATCGCGGAGCGGGTGCTCGAGCGCGTCCGACGCGAGATCCCCGACCGCGAGAGCTTGCGACGGATCGAGCGGCAGATCCGCCGCATGAATCGCCGCATCGAGGCCGGTGGGAAGCGGGTGGGAATCCGGCGGGTCGGCCGCCCGCGGTCCGACCGGAGGTGCACGGTCCGCGGCTGCGGGCGCAGGCACGTCGCCCACGGCCTGTGCTCGCTGCATTACCAGGCGAGACGGCGCGGGAAGCTCCGGGCGTCCCGGCGCGCCAAGCGCGCCTCGTCCTCCTGAGACGCCGCGCGCGCCCTGAGGGCGCGCGCCTGACCTTCCACGAGCTTGGTGCCGAAGGGGGGATTCGAACCCCCACGCCTCGCGGCGCCACCCCCTCAAGATGGTGTGTCTACCAATTCCACCACTTCGGCGACCGGGCCCGCGGCGCCGCGCCGGGGCGCGGAGCCGGAGGGGCGTCCGAGGATCACTTGTTGTCCGGAGACGCCGGTGCCGTCGGAGCCGGTGTCTCCTCCAGCACCGAGCCCGTCGCGTGCTCGGCGCTCGTCGACATCAGGGACAGGGCCAGGGACGTCAGCATGAAGACGACGGCCGCGATCGTCGTCGCCTTCGAGAGCACCGTCGCCGCACCCCTCGTCCCGAACGCCGTCTGGCTTCCCCCTCCGCCGAACGCTCCCGCGAGATCGGCGCGCTTGCCGGTCTGGAGGAGCACGACGAGGATCAGGATCACCGAAACGACGACGTGGATGAAATACAGGAGGATCGACATGTCTCGTGCCCTCTGGGCGCTTCCCGGATCCCGAACCCGCGCAGTCTAGCAGCGGACAGGGGGCGCCGCAAGATTCCCGCGGGGAGGCGCCTCCTCGCCCGCACGACCCGCCGGCCCGCTCAGCGCGCCGCCGCGACGATCCCGGCGAACGCCTCGGCGTCGAGCGAGGCCCCTCCGACCAGGGCGCCGTCGATCTCCGGGAGGCTCAGCAGCGCCGGAGCACTCGCCGGGGTGACGGAGCCGCCGTAGAGGATGCGGGTCGTCCCGGCAAGCCGCGGGGAGAACATCGACGCCAGCTGCTCCCGGATCATCCGGTGCACCTCCTGCGCCTGGGCGGGGGTGGCGCTCCGGCCGGTCCCGATCGCCCAGACCGGCTCGTAGGCGACGACGATCTCGGCGCCGTCCGCCGGACGGATCTCCGAGAGGCCGATCCGGAGCTGGCGCTCGACGACGTCGAGCGTCCGTCCCGCGTCCCGCTCGCCCTCCTGCTCTCCCACGCAGAGGACCGGCACCATCGCGTGGCGGCGGACCGCCGCCACCTTGCGCGCGACGCGCTCGTCGGTCTCCCCGAAGATGTTCCGGCGCTCGGAGTGCCCCAGGATGACGAAGCCGACCCCCAGCTCGGCGAGCATGCGCGGAGAGACCTCGCCCGTGAAGGCTCCCTTGTCCTCCCAGTGCGCGTTCTGCGCCCCGAGCTGCACCGGGGTTCCCGCGATCCGGTCGGCGGCGGCTCGCAGGCAGGGGAACGCCGGCGCCACACCCACGTCGACCTCCGGGGCCCCGGCGATCGCGGGGAGCAGGTCGTCCAGCAAGGCGACCGCCCACCGCTCGCTCAGGTTCATCTTCCAGTTGCCGATGACGAACGGGGTCCTTGAGGCCGGGATCATGGCGCGTCGTCCAGAGCCTCGACGCCCGGGAGCGGCAGGCCGGAGAGGAACTCGAGCGAGGCGCCGCCTCCCGTCGACACGTGGGTCATCCTCGAGGCGAGACCGAATTTCTTCACCGCCGAGGCGGTGTCGCCCCCTCCGACCACGGAGACCGCGGGCGACGTCGCGAGAGCTTCGGCCACTCTCCGGGTCCCTCCCGAGAACGCCTCGACCTCGAACCTTCCGAGCGGCCCGTTCCACAGCACCGTCCGCGCCTGGCTCACCCTTGCCGAGAACTGGTCTGCCGTCTTCGGCCCGATGTCGACCCCTGCCTCGTCCCCCACGATGTCCACACCCTCCGTGGTCCTGTGGGCGTCGTCCCGGCCGCCCGAGATCACGACGTGGTCGACCGGGAACAGGAAGTCCTTCCCCGAGGCGCGCGCCTTCTGGACGAGCGTCTTGGCGAGCGCGAGCCGGTCCTCCTCGACGAGGGACTTCCCGACCGGCTTCGCGAACGCCTTCAGGAACGTGTAGGCCATCGCCCCCCCGACGAGGAACAGATCCACGCGCGGGAGGAGGTTCTCGATCAGCTCGATCTTGTCCGAGACCTTGGCGCCGCCCAGGATCGCGACGAACGGGGAGTCGGGGTTCTCGAGGAGCCTTCCCAGATGCTCGATCTCCGCTTCCATCAGGAGACCCGCGGCGGCGGGCCTGAGGACCCCCGGGACGCCCGCCGTGGAAGCGTGTGCGCGGTGGGCCGTGCCGAACGCGTCGTTGACGTAGGCGTCGCCGAGCCGCGCGAGGGCCTTCGAGAACTCGGCGTCGTTCGCCTCCTCCTCCTTGTGGAAACGGAGGTTCTCCACGACCAGGAAGCTCCCCGGCTCGAGGTCGCGCGACCTCCTCTCCGCTTCCTCTCCAACGCAGTCCTCGACGAAGACGACCGGCTTGCCGAGGAGCGTCGCGAGGTGCTCGGCGACGGGCTTCAGGGAGAACTCCGGCGAGGGCTTCCCCTTCGGACGTCCGAGGTGGGACGCGAGAACCGTGCGGGCCCCCTTCTCCGCCAGCAGCCGCAAGGTCGGCAGGGAGGCGACGATCCGGGTGTCGTCTTCGACGCGGCCGTTCCGGACCGGGACGTTGTAGTCCACGCGGCAGAAGACCCTCTTCCCGCTCCCGATCTCGAGCTTCCGGACGTTGAGCTTCCTCGGCATCGTCGGACCTCCCTACCGGCAAGCGCCGGCCCGTCTGCCCTCCGCGCGACGGCGCGGGCGGGACTGCGGGAAGATCGACTCGACGGCTCGGCGCTGCCTTCCGCTCATCGACCGGAAGATCGCGTCGCGCCTGCGGATGCGTTCCCTTCTCATGATCGCGCGGACCGCCTCCCCGATTCGCTGGCGGAGGAAGCGGTCCTCCCTCGAGTACGCAAGCAGCAGCCCGGGGATCTCGTCGCGGGCGCCGATCAGCTCGAGCGCCGCGGGGATCTCGCTCTCGAGACGGCGGCCCGGGTCGGAGAGGATCCGGTGGAGGTCGTCGACGGCAACCCGGCTCCCGATCCGGGCGAGCTCGAGGTGCGCCATCGCGCGGACCCGTTGCAGCGGATCGAACCCGTTCCGGTCGTCGCCCCCCCCCGCGTCCGCCGAGATCCGGGCGATGACGTCGCGGAGACGGTAGACGAGCGCTTTGTCGCCGAGCGCCCCGATGATCTCGACCAGCACCTTCAGGGGCACCGGTTCTCGCACCCGGTCGAGCGCCGCGGCGATCGCGCGGACGGCGCGCGGGCCGATCGCCTTCAGGACTACGCCTGCGCGGGCGCAGTACTCGGGATCGTGCGCTCGGCGGCGCATCTCGGCGAGGAGCGGCTCCACGGAGGCCGCGCCGCCGGCGGCGAGACGGTGGAGCGCCTCGCTCCAGGCGGCGTGGTCGTCGCCCGCAAGGCTCCGCGCGAGGCGGCGCACGGCGGTCGCCCCCCTCGCACGCGGCCGGTCGGGCTGCGACTCCAGCTCCCGCACCCGCCGCACCACCGCCGGGGCCGGATCGCGACGTAGCCGCCCGAGGATCCCCCGGCGGGATTGCGGCCGGAGCATCGGCACGAGCGCGGTGGCGGCGACGCGGACCCTCTCGTCCTCGGACGGATCGAACAGGAGCCCGAGGACGCCCCCGAGCGCGCCTTCCTGGCCCGAGGCGTACTGCTCGAGCATCGCCTGGACCGCCGCGATCCGCACCTCGGGGCTCCGCTCGCGGCGGACGAGCACCTCGAGCGCGGCCACGGCCTGCGTCGAGGGGAACCAGGCGAGCGCCCTCGCGGCCAGCTCACGAAGGCGGGGATCCCGATCGAGCAGCATGGCGGCGATCGGCTCGCGCCCGCGGGGGTCCTGGATCAGGCCGAGAACCGGGATGGCCTGGGCTCGAATCCTCGGGCTCCCCCCCTCGATCGCCTCGATGAGAGGGCCGACGGCTCGCGGACCCTGGGCGCAGAGCCTGACCCGGGACGCCTCCACGACCGAGTCGCGGCGGCTCCCGAGCTGCCTCACGAGTCGCCGGATCTCGGTTGCCCTCGACATCACGCTCATCTAGAGTGAGCCTGCCGCCCGGATCGCGAGCGCGCCCCCGAAGACCGGGTGTCAGGACGTGCGGTGCGCGCCGGGGAGGGGCCGGATTATGGTTCGGAGGGTAGCGAGTGTCAACGGCCCGATCGGGACGGCGATGCTCGTCCTTGCGCTCGCGGCGTCGCTAGCCGCGTGCGGCTGCTCCGAGCAGAAGGCGGATCGTCTCTACCGGCAGGCGGCGGAGCGCGTCGAGCGGGACGACCTGGCCGGGGCGGTGGATCTCTACCAGAGGATCGTGAGCGAGCATCCCGGGACGCGGGCCGCCGACAGGGCCCGAGCGGACCTGGTGCTGTACCGGGGCCTGCTCGAGGCGTCGCAGCGGTTCCCCGTGAGGCGCGCGGCGGATCTCGTCGTGCAGGTCGCGCGGGCGGTCGAGCGGTGCCGGCAGGAGAGGGGCGCCGTCCCGCGGTCGCTGGCGGCGCTGGTGCCCGTCTACCTCTCCGCGGAGCCGCAGGACCCGTGGGGCCGCACGCTTTCCTACCGAGCGATCCCGGGCGGGGGCTACGTCCTGTCCTGCTTCGGCTCGGACGGCGTCCCGGGAGGGGAAGGGCCGGCGGGAGATCTCGTCGTCGCCGACGGCCAGTTCGTCCGGGGGGGGGCGGAGGTCGGCCGGTGACCGGACGGCTCGTCGCGGCCGCGGCGCTGGCCGCCGTTCTCGGGGGCGCGGCGGCGGGCGCGGAGGTCCGTCGGCCGTCCTGGGCGGTGGTCGTCTTCCCCTCCGGGGCGGAATTCACCGTCGAGATCGCCTCCGACCCGGCCGCCCGGGCGAAGGGCTACATGGATCGGCCGTCGATCGGACCCAAGGAGGGGATGCTCTTCGTGTTCGAGCGGGCCGACCGGCACGGGTTCTGGATGAAGAACTGCCTGGTGTCCCTCGACCTGATCTGGCTCGACGAGGCGCTGCGGGTCGTCGATGTCGCCCGCTCGCTCGCGCCGTGCCCCGCCGAGGGGGAGTGCCCCGAGACGCTCCCGGCCGCGCCGGCTCGCTACGTTCTGGAGGTCGCCGGGGGGACCGTGGAGAAGGCCGGGCTCCGGCCGGGGGACCGGATCGCCGTTCTTTCGGAGCGGCCGTTCCCGTGAGGTGCGTCCGACCTGCGCGCGATGGTCGGATGCGATGGATCGTCCTCGCCGCCGGCGTCGTTTCCCTCCTCGGCGCCGGGCCGCCCCCCGCATCGGATCCTCCCGCGGAGGAGTGGCAGGCGCTGGCGGAGAGGGCTCGGAGCGTGGCGGAAGGCGTGGAGCGCGTTCGCGGCGTGCGCCTCCACGCGGTTCCGGATCTGGGCCGCGGGGGAGACGAGGAGCGCAGCCTCGCGGCCTCGCGTCGCGCGGCCGCGGCCCTGACGGCCGAGCGCCTCTCGGCCAGGGGTCGCGCCTGGTCCGACATCGGGCTGGGCGATTCCGACTCCCCCCGGCTGCTGTACGAGAGGCTCGCGGCCGATCTCGGGGGGCTGGCCTACGATCCGCTGAGCAGGCGGGTGCTCGTGGCCCCCGGTCGCCTCGCCGACGGGGACCTCGCCCCGGAGGGCGCGGATGCTGACGTCGATTCCCTTCTCCTGGCGACCGGCGTGAGGCCGGACGAGCCGGTTCTCGCGCACGCGCTCGTCCACGTGCTGGACCGGGAGCGGGCCGGCCGGGACTACCTCCGGGAGTCCACCGACGCGACGCTCGCCGCGGCCGCCTGGCTCGAGGGCGAGGCGAACCTCGTGGCTCTCCTCTACCTTTTCGAGGGGCTCGGCGTGGGAAGGCAGGTCGTGGAGGGGAAGCTCGACCCCGGCTCTGTGCTCGGCGGCGCCTTGGTTCCCCCCGCGATCGACCGCGTGCCGGGCGCGGTCGGCTCCTTTCTCGACTTCGTGTACCGCGAAGGATTCGCGCAAGCGTCGGCGGCGTACTCGGGGGGAGGGTGGGCCGCGATCGACCGCGCGGCGGCGTCCCGCGGGACGACGCGGGATGTTCTGCACCCCCCGGCCGGGAGCCCCGTGTCGTTCTCGATCGCCCCCCGGGAGGGGCTTCCGGGGTTCCTCCTCGCGGATTCGGACTCGGTGGGGGAGCAGGGGATCCTCACGCTCGTCTCGACGAGGACGGGCAAGGACAACCTGGGGCTGATGGCCGGCGACGGCTGGATCGCGGACCTCTTGTGCCGCTTCGAGCCGGCCGAAGGCGCCTCCACGGAGGGGTACACGGATTGGGCGGTCCGGCTTCGGAGCGAGCAGGACGCCGAGGAGCTGGAGTACGGCCTGCGCCGAGCGCTGGAGTCGCGATTCCCCGAGCGCGGGATCTCCTTGTCATCTCCTCGTGTCGCGAGGCTCGCAGGGGACGGCAGGGTCTTCACGATGGAACGGGAGGGGAGCGACGTTCGCTTCCGGATCGTTCCCGAGTGGCTCGATCGCCGCGCGATGTTCCAGGGGGGGACTTCTCCCCCGAAAAAGTCGAACACGAGACAAAAGTAGAGGTATTATAAGCTAACGGCTTCCGCCGACGTTGACAGGTCCGGGGGGCCCCCGTACCCTGAGGCCATGCGAACCGCGGTCCGCATCCTGGCCGGCTCGACGGTGGCGGGGACGATCGTGCTCCTGTCGCTGGCCGCCCCGGTCGTCTACGCCCCGAGGGCGGAGAATCCCCAGGCGGTGACGGGAGACCGGCTGCCGGGCCCCCCCCCTGGGGCGGCATGGATCGATGGGGTCCGCCCCAGGCTCGAGAGCATGCGTCTCCCGACCCGGGGCCCGGATCTCGACGCACTGCTCCGCACGGTGGACCGGGCTTCCTCCAGGTTCTCGCTCGACCCGGTGGCGGTTCTCGCCGTCATCCTCGTCGAGAGCCGGTTCGACTCCGACGCGGTGTCCCCCCAGGGGGCGATGGGCCTCATGCAGCTCCAGGCGGAGACGGCCCGCGAGCTCGCGGAGGACCTCGGCATCCCGTGGACGTCGGACCAGCTCCTCCACGACCCGGAGACCAACGTGCTGCTGGGGACGTACTACCTCAGCCGCCTCGTCCACCGCTTCGGGGACCTGGACCTGGCGCTCGCCGCGTTCAACGCAGGACCCGGGCGGGTGCAGGCGGTGGCGGGCGCGGCTCCGTGCGGGTACGCCAACCGCGTGTGGGACGCCGTGATCCGGCTTCGTCTCCGGCCCCTGGCCTGACCCGAGACCCGGCTCGACGGCCCCCGCCTTCCGAAGCTCTCAATACTTCTTGAACGGCGGGGGGCCCTATGCTAAGTTTCCCGCCCTTCGCGCGCGGCGCTCTTCTATGAGGTGCCATGTCGATGACGTCGGTGGGCTACCTCCCGATCCTTATCTTCATTCTTATCGCGTTGGCGTTCCCCTTCATCGCGTTCTTCCTCGCCTGGTTCATCCGGCCGAACCGCCCGGAGGCCGTGAAGCTCGAGCGCTACGAGTGCGGGATCGAGAGCTCCGGTGAGGTCTGGGGACGCTATTCCGTCCAGTACTACGTGATCGCCGTGCTCTTCCTGATCTTCGACGTCGAGACGGTGTTCCTGTTCCCGTGGGCGGTGCGCTACGACGCGCTGGGGCTGTTCGGCTTGATCGAGATGGGCATCTTCATCCTCATCCTGGTCGTGGCGTACGCCTATGCCTGGAAGAAAGGAGCGCTCGAGTGGGCCTGATCGAGGGGAGGCTCGCGCCGGGAATCCTCACCACGACGGTGGACACGGTCTTCGGGTGGGCCAGGAAGAACTCCCTGTGGCCGGTGACCTTCGGGCTGGCCTGCTGCGCGATCGAGATGATGGCTACGGGGGCCTCGCGGTTCGACATCGCTCGGTTCGGTGCCGAGGTCTTCCGGCCCTCGCCCAGGCAGTCCGATCTGATGATCGTGGCAGGGTCGGTCACCGAGAAGATGGCGCCGATCGTGAGGCGGATCTACGACCAGATGCCCGAGCCCAAGTGGGTGATCTCAATGGGGATCTGCGCGACGGCGGGGGGGCCGTTCCCGACGTACAGTCACGTCCAGGGCGTGGACCGGGTGATCCCGGTGGACGTCTACATTCCGGGGTGTCCTCCGAGGCCGGAAGCCCTCCTGTACGGCCTCATGGTCCTCCAGGACAAGATCGACCGGATGACGATCGCGAAGAAGCGGACGGCTTGAGCCCATGGACGACGTCGACAACAAGACCCCGATCCCACCCCCGAAGAAGGCGGACCCGGTCGAGGAAGCGCTCCGGGCCCCTGCTCCTTCCCGGGCCCTCGACCGGCTGGGGGAGGCGCTCGGGGACGCGATCGAGGACGTCGCGTACCACTGCGGCGTTCCGATCGTCCGGGTCGGCAGGGACCGGATCGTCGAGGTGGCCCGGTTCCTCAAGGAGGACTCGGGCTCGCGGATGCTGCTTCTGGCCGACCTCTGCGGCGTGGACATGATCGGCCTGCGCGGCGCCCCGCGCTTCGACGTGGTCTACCACCTGACGGGACCCGACACGCGCGAGCGAATCACCCTCAAGGTGGCCGTAGAGGAGGGGGGGGAAGTTCCGAGCGTGACCCCGGTCTGGCGGGGCGCCAACTGGCACGAGCGCGAGGCCTTCGACATGTTCGGGATCCGGTTCGCCGGCCACCCCGACCTGCGGAGGATCCTCATGCCCGAGGAGTTCGACGCGCACCCCCTGCGGAAGGATTTCCCGCTCGAGGGGCGGGAGAAGGACCACGGTTTCTGGCGGCGCCCGGAGGACGAGACCCGGAACACGTACCGGGACTGAAGCGATCGCCGGCGCTCCCTCGGGCCGAAGGCCGGAAGGGCGCACTGGAGGCCTCGAGGCGATGTTCGGCACGACCGAGATGCAGATCAACATGGGGCCGCAGCACCCCTCCACGCACGGGGTGCTGAGACTCGAGCTCAAGCTGGACGGTGAGCGGATCGTCGACACGCGCCCGGTCATCGGCTACCTCCATCGGGGCTGCGAGAAGCTCGGGGAGGACCGGACGTACGCGCAGGCCATCGTTTACACCGACCGAATGGACTACTGCGCGGCGTTCGCGGAGAACCTCGTCTACGCGGAGGCCGTCGAGCGGCTTCTCGGGGTGGAGGTGCCTCCCCGTGCGCAGTACATGAGGGTCGTCCTCGCCGAGCTGCAGCGGATCGCGAGCCATCTGATCTGGCTCGGCACGCACGCCATGGACATCGGCGCGCTCACGGTCTTCGTGTATGGGATGCGGGAGCGGGAGTTCATCCTCGATCTCTTCGAGTCGTACTGCGGCGCGCGGCTGACCTACAACGCGGTCCGGGTCGGCGGGATGCCGGAGGAGTTCCCGGAAGGGTGGGTCGAGGAGGCCCGCCGGTTCTGCGACGTCCTGCCGTCCCGCCTGGACGAGTACCACCAGCTCCTGACCGCCAACCGCATCTGGCTGGCCCGGACGCGGGGCGTCGGCACGATCGACGGGAAGACCGCGCTGGACTGGGGGATGACGGGGCCGTGCCTGCGCGGTTCGGGCGTCGCCTACGACGTCCGGAAGGCGATCCCCTACGAGGCGTACGCCGATCTCGATTTCGACGTCCCCATCGGCGAGGCGGGGGACACCTACGACCGCTACCTGTGCCGGATGGAGGAGATCCGGCAGAGCCGCCGCATCGTCCTGCAGGCGCTCGACAAGCTTCCCGGCGGCGAGATCCGCGGGAAGGTGCCGCGGCGGATCAAGCCCCCGAAGGGGGAGGTGTACCACGTCAACGAGGGGCCGCGCGGCGAGCTCGGCGTCTACCTCGTCAGCGACGGCTCGGAGCATGCGTACCGCTGCCGCTTCCGCTCGCCGAACTTCGTCAACCTTCAGGCCCTTCCCGACATGGTGCGCGGCCACCTGGTCGCCGACGTCGTGGCCGTGATCGGGACCCTGGACATCGTTCTCGGATGCGTGGACCGCTGACATGAGCGAGACGCTTCTTCGGTTCGTGGTCGTGCCGGTGGCCCAGATCGCCGTCGTGATCGCGGCGCTCCTGCTGATCGTCGTCTACCTGGTCCTCCTCGAGCGGAAGATCAACGCGTTCATGCAGGTGCGCCTGGGCCCGCGGCGCGTGGGCTGGCATGGTCTCCTCCAGACGGTTGCCGACGTCATCAAGCTGTTCACCAAGGAGGACATCACGCCGCGGCACGTCGACCGCCTCGTGTTCCTCCTGGCCCCGGTCGTCATCATCCTTCCCGCCCTCGCGGCGTTCGCGGTGATCCCGTTCTCCGGGGGGAGCTTCCGCGTCGGGAGCGTCGGGGTCCGGGCCTGGATCTCCGACGTCAACGTCGGGCTCCTGTATCTGCTCGCGATCACGAGCCTAGGGGTCTTCGGCGTCGTGATGGCCGGGTGGTCCTCGAACTCGAAGTACCCGATGCTCGGAGGGCTCCGGTCCGCCGCGCAGATGGTGTCGTACGAGGTTCCGCTCGGCCTGTCGGTCGTGTCGATCCTCATGCTGGCGGGCACCGCCTCTCTCGTCGGAATCGTGCAGGCCCAGGAGTCGGCGGGCCGCTGGTTCCTCTTCTGGACGCCTTACCCGCAGATCCTCGGGCTCTTTCTCTACTTCGTGTCCGGGGTCGCGGAGACGAACCGGCTCCCCTTCGACCTCCCCGAGGCGGAGAACGAGCTGGTCGCCGGGTTCCACACCGAGTACTCGGGGATGAAGTTCGCGTTCTTCTTCCTGGCCGAGTACATCAACATGGTCCTGGTCGGGTGCCTCGTCGCCGTCCTCTTCTTCGGAGGATGGCTGCCCGTGACGTTCGGCATCCCCGGTCTCAGGGAGCCGCTCTCGAACTTCTTCCCGTTCTGGGGAGGGGCCGGCGCGATGCTGACCGGCTTCTTCTGGTTCGGACTGAAGGTGTTCCTCGTCCTGTTCCTGTACCTCTGGATGCGGGCCACGTACCCCCGCTACCGGTACGACCAGCTCATGCGGCTCGGCTGGAAGGTGTTCATCCCGCTGGGCCTCGGTCACGTCATGGTGACCGCGCTCGCGATCCTGGTTCGCCGGGGCTGAGAGCCGGCGTTCGGGGGCCTCCGGGCCCCGTTCGAGGTGGGAGTCGATGTCCAAGATCGTGAGGCCCGAGGACAGCGTTCTCAGGAGGTTTCTCCTGCTCGAGCTGTTCGCGGGTCTCTGGGTGACGCTCAAGCACCAGTTCCGGCCCCATGTGACGCAGGAGTACCCGAGGGAGCGGCCGGAGCTGAGACCGCGGTTCCGCGGGGTTCCCCGGCTCCGGGACCACCCCGGCGCCGAGGGGCCGTTGTGCGTGGCGTGCAACCAGTGCGCCCTGGCCTGCCCCGACCATTGCATCACCGTCGTCGCCGAGGACCGCAAGGGCGGGAAGGGCAAGCAGCCGAAGAGCTTCCACATCGATTACGAGAGGTGCTGCCACTGCGGGCTCTGCGTGGACGCGTGCCCGACGAAGCCGATCACCGCGATCTACATGTCGCACGACTACGAGATGGCGCAGTACGCCCGCGACGACTTCATGACGGACCTGCGGGGCCTCTACGAAGGGCACGTGCCGAGGGAATACAAGAGGTGACGGGGGTCCGACCCCGAGCCTTGGAGCCGGAATGGAAGCGCAGTTCCTGATGTTCCTCGCGCTGGCGGCGGTGGCGCTCGCCGCCTCGGTGATGGTGATCACCCGCCGCAACCTCGTGCACAGCGCCCTCTACCTGATCGTCACGTTCTTCGCGGTCGCTGCGATCTACGTGCTGCTCCATGCCGAGTTCCTCGGTGTGGTCCAGCTCCTGGTCTACGCCGGCGGGATCATGGTGCTGTTCCTGTTCGTGATCCTCCTGGTGGAGCGGCCGGGAACCGGGCCCGCCGGGAAACCGATGCGGTGGCACGCGGCGGCGTCGGGCGTCCTGACGCTTCTCGTGGCGGCGATCCTCGGGGCCCACTTCCTCCGGAGCGGGATGGCGCCCCCCGGGGGGACCGCGGTGCTGGGCGCCTCCGGGGGGAACCTGGAGACGGTCTCCCTGGCGCTCTTCCGGAACTACCTGCTCCCGTTCGAGGTCGTGTCGGTCCTGTTGCTGGTCGCGCTCGTCGGCGCCATCGTCCTGGCCCGGCCCAGGGCGTGAGGGGGAGGCCGCGGTGATGCTCGAGCCCCTCCACGTCATGATCCTGTCGCTCGCGATGTTCAGCGTCGGCGTGCTCGGTGTCCTCCTGCGCCGGAACGCGATCCTGATCCTGATGAGCATCGAGCTGATGCTGAACGCCGCCAATCTCAACTTCATCGCGTTCGCCTGGGCGCACCCGGACGTCGCGGGCCAGGTCTTCGCGCTGTTCGTGATCGCCACGGCGGCCGGCGAAACCGCCGTCGGACTCGCGATTCTCATCGCCGTCTTCCGGAACCGAAGCAGCATCCGGGTCGACGAGATCGATCTCCTGAAGGGGTAGGGCGGCCATGCTGAAGCTGATCGGCCTGATTCCGGTTCTGCCTCTCGTCGGGGTGGCCGTGAACGGTCTCCTCGGGCACCGGATGTCGAGGCGCGCGGTGGGGACGGTTGCGTGCGCGGTGGTCGCTGCGTCGTTCCTGCTGGCTGTGGGCGCCGCGGTCGAGCTGGCCGGACTCCCCGAGCACGAGCGCTACTTCCGGACCGAGGTCGCCACCTGGCTCCCGCTCGGGCCCGTCGGTCCCGAGGGTGAGGCGCTCCGGATCGCGTGGGGGTTCGCCCTCGATCCGCTCTCCGCCGTTCTGATGCTCGTCGTGACGGCGGTCGGGTTCCTCATCCACGTCTACGCGACGGGGTACATGGCGCACGAGGAGGGGTTCGCTCGGTTCTTCTCGTACATGAACCTCTTCATGGCGATGATGCTCACGCTGACCCTCGGGTCGAACATGCTCGTCATGTTCGTCGGATGGGAGGGCGTGGGGCTCTGCTCGTACCTGCTGATCGGCTTCTTCTACGATCGTCCCTTCGACGCCCGGACCGGGGTGTCGTGCGCGGACGCTGGCCGCAAGGCCTTCCTGACCAACCGGATCGGCGACTTCGCCTTCCTGATCGGGATGTTCTACCTGGCGACCACCTTCGGGACGCTCGACTTCCGGGAGGTGTCCGAAGGGATCGCCGGGGGAGGGATGGGCCACGCCCTCCTCGCGGCCGTCGGGATCCTCCTCTTCTTCGGCGCCTGCGGAAAATCGGCGCAGGTGCCCCTCTACGTCTGGCTCCCCGACGCGATGGCGGGCCCGACGCCCGTGTCGGCGCTGATCCACGCCGCGACGATGGTGACGGCCGGCGTCTACATGGTGTGCCGGATGAACGTCCTGTACGCGCACGCGCCCGAGGCCATGGCGGTCGTCGCGGGCGTCGGGGCGCTGACGGCGATCTTCGCTGCCTCGATGGGCCTTGCCGCGACGGACATCAAGAAGGTCCTCGCCTACTCCACGGTGAGCCAGCTCGGGTACATGTTCGCCGGGGCGGGCGTGGGCGCGTTCGCGGGCTCGATGTTCCATCTGACGACCCACGCGTTCTTCAAGGCTCTGCTGTTCCTGGGGGCGGGGAGCGTCATCCACGGGATGTCCGGGGAGCAGGACATCCGGAGGATGGGCGGGCTCCGGTCGAAGATGCCGACGACCTACCGGACGTTCCTCGTCGCCACGCTCGCCATCGCGGGGATCCCGGGGTTCGCGGGCTTCTTCTCGAAGGACGAGATCCTGTGGGGAGCGTGGGCCTCGGGCCACCGCGTCGTCTGGGCGGTGCTGGCCGCCGCCGCGGGGCTCACGGCCTTCTACATGTTCCGGCTGGTGTACCTCGTGTTCTTCGGAGGCTTCCGCGGCACGCACGAGCAGGAGCACCACCTCCACGAGTCGCCGCGCTCGATGACCGTGCCGCTGGCGCTTCTCGCGGTCCTCTCGGTCGTCGGGGGATGGATCGGGATCCCGAAGGCGCTCTCGCTCGGCGCCGACGTCAACGTGTTCGGCCGCTGGCTCGAGCCGGTGTTCGCCGCCCACGGGGGCGAGCACGGCTCCGGGCACGGCGTGGCGCAGGAGCTGGGGTTCATGGCGCTGGCCGTGGCGGTGGCCCTCGCGGGGATCTGGATCGCAACCGAGATCTACCGGCGGCGCGAGGGGCTCGCCGAGCGGCTGAGCGCCGCGCTCGGCCCGCTGTACCGCATGGTCCGGAACCTCTACTGGGTGGACGAGCTGTACGATGCGGTGTTGATCCGTCCGTTCTACGCGCTCTGCCACGCATCCAGGGGGTTCGACGCGCGGATCGTGGACGGCGCGGTCAACGGCGTGCGTCACGTGACGATCGGTCTCTCTCACGCCTCGAACGCGCACGACCGCTGGATCGTGGACGGGGCGGTGAATCTCGTGGGTCACGCCGTCCGCGGGGCCTCGTGGACGTTCCGCCGCGTGCAGACGGGACTGGTCCAGAGCTACGCGGCCGCGATGGTGTTCGGTGTGTTCGTGTTGCTGGTCCTCTACACGCTGGCCCGGTAGCGTGAACGCGATGAGGAGTCAGGGGCTATGAATCCATTCGGCAATCAGCTGCTCAACGTCATCACCTACTTGCCGCTCGTCGGCGCGCTCGGCGTGATGATGTTCCCGAAGGAGCGGTCGGTCCTAATCAGCCGCTTCGCGACGGCGGTGGCGGGGCTCGGATTCCTGGTGAGCCTGCCGCTCTGGTTCGCGTGGGAGTCGGCCCCGAAGGACGCGTTCGGCTTCCGCTTCGTGCAGGAGACGGGCTGGATCGACTCCATCGGCGCGAAGTACATCGTCGGCGTCGACGGGATCTCGATGCTGCTCGTGCTGCTCACGACCCTTCTCGGGTTCATCGCGATCCTCTCGTCCTGGACCGCGATCCGGGAGCGCGTGAAGGAATATTACGTCTTCATGCTCCTGCTCCAGACCGGGATGCTCGGCGTGTTCGTGAGCCTCGACTTCTTCCTGTTCTACGTCTTCTGGGAGGTGATGCTCGTCCCGATGTACTTCCTGATCGGGATCTGGGGCGGGCCGCGCAAGCTCTACGCCGCGATCAAGTTCTTCCTCTACACGCTCCTCGGGTCCGTCCTGATGCTCCTCGGGATCCTGGCCCTGTACTTCTACCACGGGAGCCTGACGGGCACCCACACCTTCGACGTCCGCGTGCTCCAGGCCATGGGCTCCTGGGCAGACTGGTTCGATCTCCAGTACTGGGTCTGGCTCGCGTTCTTCGTCGGGTTCGCGATCAAGGTGCCGATGTTCCCGTTCCACACCTGGCTCCCGGACGCGCACGTCGAGGCGCCGACCGCTGGCTCCGTCATCCTCGCGGGGGTCCTCCTGAAGATGGGGACCTACGGGTTCGTTCGCTTCAGCCTGCCGATCATGCCCGACGCGACGCGGTACTTCCTCCCGTGGGCGCTGGGGCTGTGCATCGTCGGGATCATCTACGGCGCGATGGTCGCCATGGTGCAGAAGGACTGGAAGAAGCTGGTGGCCTACTCCTCCGTGAGCCACCTGGGCTTCTGCATGCTGGGGGTGTTCGCCCTCAACTACCAGGGGATCACAGGGGGCGTCCTCCAGATGCTGAACCACGGCCTCTCGACCGGCGCGCTGTTCCTCATCGTGGGCCTGGTCTACGAGCGGCGGCACACGCGGATGATCTCGGACTACGGCGGCGTGTCGAAGGCGATGCCGGTCTTCGCCGTCTTCTTCATGATCATGACGCTCTCCTCGATCGGCATGCCCGGGATCCCGGGCAACGGGTTCGTCGGGGAGTTCACGGTGCTGCTCGGAGCGTTCCTCCTGTCGCAGAAGGTCTGGGCCGTCCTGGCGGCGACGGGGATCGTGCTCGGCGCGGCGTACATGCTCTGGCTGTACCAGAGGACGATGTTCGGAAAGCTCGACAACCCGGAGAATCAGAAGCTCGTGGACCTCGATTTCCGCGAGGTCATGACGCTCCTGCCGCTCACCGTGCTGGCGTTCTGGATCGGGCTGTACCCGGCGCCCTTCTTCCGGATCCTCGATGAGCCGGTCGTGCGGATCGTCGAGCAGGTGGAGAAGACGCACGTCTACCCGCAGGGCGTGGCGGGGCTCTTCCCCGAGCCCTCGGCGGAGCTGGCCCGGGTGACCGGGGACGGCGTCGGCGCCGAGCGTGCGGCCGAGGCCCGATGATGCAGGGCTTCGACGCCTCCGTCTTCCTGCGGAGCCTCGTCTGGCTGAAGCCGGAGCTGTTCCTGGCGCTGCTCGGGTTCGTGCTCCTCGGTCTCTCGGCGGCGCTTCCGGAGGGGAAGCGGCGGTACGTCGGGCTCGTCGCCCTGATCGGGCTCGCGATCGCCGCGGTCGTCGTGTCGTCGTACGCGCCCGGCTTCCCGCTCGGCGGCCCGAAGATCGCGCCGGGCACGGCGCAGGGAGGCTTCCCGGACGGGGCGGGGCATCCGGGCTTCCTCGCGGACGGGTTCGCGATCGTCCTCAAGCTCGTCTTCCTCCTGGGCGCGGCGCTGTGCGTGCTGATGGCCGTGCGCTTCCTCGACGTCGAGAAGGCGCAGAGGGGCGAGTTCTACGCGATGGTCGTCTTCGCGGTCCTCGGCATGTCCATCCTGGCGTCCGGCAACGATTTCGTGACGCTCTACCTCGGGCTCGAGACGATGGCCCTCGCGGTCTACACGCTGGTCGGCTTCCTGAGGGCGAGCCGCAGGTCGACCGAGGCGGCCCTCAAGTATTTCCTCCTCGGGGCCTTCGCGTCGGGGATCCTGCTGTACGGGATGTCGCTGGTCTACGGAGCGACGGGCTCCTACAACCTGGAGGGGATCGCGGCCGCGATCGCGTCGGGGACGGCAGGGCCGCGCCCTCTCCTGCACGTCGGGGCGGTCCTTGTTCTCGTGGGCATGGCGTTCAAGATCGCCGCGGTCCCGTTCCACATGTGGGCGCCCGACGCCTACGAGGGCGCGCCGACGCCGGTCACCGGCTTCATCTCGACGGCGGCCAAGGCGGCCGGCTTCGCCATGCTCCTCCGCATCTTCTTCCGGGGGTTCTGGGGACTCGCGGCGGATTGGACGCTCCTCCTCGCGGTCCTGTCCGCGGCCTCGATGACGTTCGGGAACGTCGTCGCGGTTCTCCAGGACAACGTGAAGCGCATGCTCGCGTACTCCTCGATCGGGCACGCCGGCTACATGCTCCTAGGCCTGATCGCGGTCGGCTCGTCGGGCGGCGACCCGCTGACGCAGCGGTACGGGATGACCGCGGTGGTGCTGTACCTGCTCGTCTACACGTTCGCGAACATGGGAGCGTTCGGCACCATCGTTCTCCTGCGGCGCGGAAGCGTCCCCGGCGACCGCGTGGAGGACTTCCGCGGCCTGGCGGGGACATATCCGGTCGCGGCCGCGGCGATGACGGTGTTCCTCCTCTCGCTCGCGGGGATCCCCAGCACGGCGGGGTTCATCGGCAAGTGGTGGCTGTTCGGCGCCGCGATCAAGGCCGATCAGGCCTGGCTCGCCGTCGTCGCGGTGCTCAACAGCGCGATCTCGCTGTACTACTACGCGCGGATCGTGGCGGCGATGTACATGACCGCTCCGGAGGAGACGCGGCCCGAGCCGGCGCCGGCCGGTCTCCGGGCCGCCCTGGCGATCTCGCTTGTGTTCACGGTCTGGATCGGGATCTACCCGCAGCCGTTCATTCGCTTCGCGCAGTACGCCCTCTGGCCGATCGGCCGGTAGGGCGGCGGGACGACGGCGGGGCGGAGGCGGCCGACGGCGCGTCGGCTTCGAGGGGGCTCCGGTGGCGGGACCGGAGAGCAAGGAGCCGGGAGCGGGCGGGCCGTCGCCCTGGTCGCACGTGGGGCTGGGGTTCGAGATCGCGGTTCCCGTCCTCCTCGGCGCGCTGGCGGGGGAGCGGCTCGACCGCTGGCTGGGGACGAAGCCCTGGCTCCTGGTCGCGGGCGCGCTGCTGGGGATCGCCGTGGGGTTCTACGGATTCTTCCGGTCGGTTCTGCCGAGGCGGGAGGGCCGATGATGCGCGCGGGACCGGGTTGGGACCGGGCGCGGACCTACGCGCGCGGCGCGGTAGCCGTGGGGCTCTTGGCAGGAGGGGTCACCGCGCTCGGCATCCTCGCGTGGGGGAGAGGGACGGGGCCGCTCCCCTGGGCGGCGCTCGGCTGGGCCCCGATGGTCGCCGTCGGAATCGGCTCGGGGACGTGGATGGCGGCCTCCTACGGGCGGCCGAGCGCGGGCTTTCTCGCGGGGATGGTCGCGGGTATCCTGGGCCGGCTGCTCCTGGCCGCGGTGGGGGCGGCAGCGGTCGTGATGGCGGGCGGCTCGCAGCTGTGGCCCTTCCTCGCGGGATGGGCGGGAGGTTTCGTGCCGCTGCAGGCGTACGAGATCGTGTTCTTCCACCGGGCGGCCCGCGCCGGTCGGGGGGCGTGACGGGGAAATGACCGGAGCCGAGCCGGAGGTGGCGGGGCACGCGGCCGAGCAGACCGGCGCGTCGTTCGACGCGGGCGGCATGATCATGCACCACATCCTCGATGCCCGGGAGATCGAGATCCCTTTCACGGGGGTCGTGGTCCACCTTCCGAAGATCGAGATCGCGGGATACGACCTCTCCATCACCCGTGCGGTCGTGATGATGTGGATCGCCTGCCTGATCCTCGTCTTCCTGCTGGGGCTCGCCGCGCGGAGGGCCAAGGAGGAGGTTCCGCGGGGGCTCCGCTCCGCCCTGGAGATCCTGATCCTCTTCGTTCGGGACGAGATCGGCAGGAAGTCGATCGGGCCGAAGGCGGACGGCGTCGTCGGCTACCTCCTGACGACGTTCTTCTTCATCCTGGCCTGCAACCTCCTGGGGCTCGTCCCGGGGATGTCGACGGCCACGGGGAACATCTCGGTGACGGCCGGTCTCGCGGTCGTCGCGTTCGTCATGATCCATACGGGCGGCATCCGGGAGTACGGGGTCTTCGGGCACTTCCGGAACCTGGTCCCGCACGGCGTGCCGCTCTGGCTCGTGCCGATCATGCTCCTCGTGGAGCTGCTCAGCATGGTCATCAAGCCGTTCGCGCTCTGCATCCGTCTCTTCGCCAACATGATGGCGGGACACGTGGTCATCCTGGCGCTGATCTCGCTCGTCTTCATCCTGAAGATCGTCTGGGTGGCCCCGCTCTCGGTGCTGTTCGCTCTGTTCATCAATCTGCTGGAGATCCTGGTGGCCTTCATCCAGGCGTACATCTTCACGATGCTCACGGCGCAGTTCATCGGCATGGCCGTGCACCCGGCGCACTGACCGGAGGCGCGGCCCGCGTCTGCGGGAAAGCGGTTCCGAAAGGCGGAACAGGAGGAACGTGCTCATGGAGAAGCTGAACCTGGCCCTGGCCTTCTTCGCTGCCGGCATCGGGGCGGGGCTCGCCATCATCGGCGGCGGTGCGGGGATCGGGCGACTCGCGGCGAGCGCCATGGACGGCATCGCGCGACAGCCCCAGGCGGCCGCGAACATCCAGACGGCGATGCTGATCGCGGCGGCGCTGATCGAAGGCGTGACGTTCCTCGCGCTCGTCATCTGCTTCCTCCTGGCCATCAAGGCTTAGGCGGGACGGCCGATGGTCCGAAGGCAGGCGACCCTGTTCGCGGCTCTCGCCGGCGCGATCGCCCAGGCGGCGGCCTCCGAGGGTGGGGGAGGCGGCCAGGCGCTGATCACGCCGCAGTTCGGCCTGATCTTCTGGACGCTCGTCACCTTCGTCGCCCTGGTCCTGTTCCTTCGATGGTTCGCCTGGAAGCCTCTGCTGGGGGCCATCGAGGCGCGGGAGCGCGCGATCCAGGAGAGCCAGGACCAGGCGAGACGCGACCGGGAGGAGGCCGCGAGGCTCGCGGCGGAGCAGCGCTCGATGCTGGAGGACGCCAGGCGCGAGCGCCTCGAGGCCCTCGATCAGGGGCGGAAGGACGCGGAGCGGCTCAAGGCGGAGATCCTGGGAGAGGCCAAGCTGCAAAGGGAGCGCACGCTCCGGCAGGCGGAGGCCCAGGTCGAGACCCTCCTGCGCCAGGCGAAGGCGGAGCTTCGCGCGCAGACCGCGGACCTGGCCGTCCAGGTGGCCTCGAAGCTGATCGGGCGAAACTTGGAGGGCGCGACGCAGCAGGAGCTGGTCGAGGAGTACCTCGCCGACCTAGAGCGGAGCGGGGGACCGCCGCCGAAACCGCCGTCCTGAGGCGCCGTTCCGCACCGGGATCGGACTTCCAGCGATGCAGCCGGAACAGATCGGTCGATACCGAGTCGTCAGGGAGCTGGGACGCGGGACGATGGGCCGGGTCTACCTGGCCCACGACCCGGAGATCGACCGTCTCCTCGCGATCAAGTCGGTCGAGATCCTCGCGTCGCTTCCGGAGGGGGAGAGAGACTCCGCACGGGAGCGCTTCCTGCGCGAGGCCCGCTCTGCGGGGAAGCTCCGCCATCCGGGGATCGTCACCGTGTTCGATGTCGGCGAGTCGGAGGGGGTCCCGTACCTCGCGATGGAGTACGTCGAGGGGACGAGCCTGGACGCGTACTGCGGCGCCGACTCCCTCCTTCCGCTCCCCTCCGTGGTCGAGATCGTCGCCCGCGCCGCCGAAGCGCTCGGCTGCGCCCACGAGGCAGGGGTCGTCCATCGCGACGTCAAGCCCGCGAACCTGATGCGGATCGAGGGGAACGGCGTCAAGGTGATGGACTTCGGCCTCGCGAAGGACCCGGCTACGCAGCTCACGCGCGACGGGTCGCTGGCGGGGACCCCGAACTACATGTCCCCCGAGCAGATCCGCGGCCAGCCCCTCGACGGCCGAAGCGACCTCTTCTCCCTGGCCGTCGTGCTGTTCGAGATGATCTCGGGCCGGAAGCCGTTCGGAGGCGAGTCGGTCTCTTCGGTCCTCTACCGCATCGTGAACGAGAAGCCGGCGCGGATCGTCGCCGCGCGCCCCGGGGTGCCGAGGGGCCTCGCCGAGTTCCTCGACCGCGCCCTCGCGAAGCGGCCCGACGACCGGTTCGCGACGGGCTCGCACTTCGCCTCCGCTCTTCGGGCGGCGATCGGGACCGCCCCCGCCCTCGCGACGAAGGAGGTCGGTGCGGGGTCGCCGCCCCCGCGGGAGCGGGCTCCGGAGCCGCGTCCCCGCCGGCTCCTGCCGTGGATCGGCGGCGTGGGGCTCGCTCTCGCGATCGCTGGGGGCGCTGCGGTCGTCGTGCCGCGGTTCCTGGACGGGGGCGGGGAGGAGCGGGCTCCGGAGGGCCCGTGGCTCGAGTCGCGAGTGCGGACCGAGCCGCCGGGCGTGCCCGTCACGCTGGACGGGAAGCCGCTCGCCGGGGGCGCCGTGAGGTTCCGCTCCGGAGGCCCGTTCGGCCTCCTCGCCGCCCGGACCGATTGCCGCGAGGCTGTCCACCGGATCGAGCCGGCCGACGCGGGGGGCGAGATCGTGCTGGTGCTCGATCCGACCGAGGTCGAGGTCCTCGTCGACCCGGGAGTTCCGGGAGCGCGCGTCCGGAGGAACGGCGAGGACGCGGGGACCGCTCCGGCGAGGCTCGAGCTGGCGCTGTGCCGGGAGAACGTGATCGAGGTGTCGTCCGAGGGCTTCCGGACGGCGACGTTGACGGTGCGGGCCGGCGCGAGCCCGGTCGATGCGCGAACCTCGGTCGCGGCGCTCCGTCTCGAGGCGATTCCGAAGGGAGCGCTGCGCCTGCCGGCGGCTTCGATCCCGATCTCCTTCTTCGTGGACGGGCGCAGGGTTCGCTCGACGTCGGGGGAGGTCGAGCTGCCGGAGGGGCCGCACCGGCTCCGGGCCGTCTCCGAGGAGCACTGGCTCGAGGTCGAGGCGGCCGTCGAGGTCGTGGCCGGCAAGACCGTGCCGTCCGGGCTCCGGATCCCCGAGCTCGCCGTCGTGGTGATCCAGGCGTTTCCGCCGGGAAACTGCGTCGCGTACCTGCGGCGCCCGGGCGGGGAGTGGAAGATTCTGGATGAGGTTCCCGTCCGGCGGGAGATCGCGCCGGGCCGCTACGAGGTCCGGGTGGTTCTCGAGCCGACGGGGGAATCCCGGGAGCGCCTCGTGGATCTGTCCCCGGGATTCAATCCCCCGCTCAGGTTCGCGTTCCGCAGCGGGAGAGCAAGATGAGAACGTCCGCACCGAGAGCCGCCGCGGCGGCCGCGCTCCTGGTCGTCTTCGTCCATGCGCCCGCGGCGAAGGCGCCGGGGTCGGCCGGCGATCCCGAGGCGGCCGCCCGGCAGTACCGGGTCGCGAGGCGGCTCGCGGCCGAGCGCTCGCCGGAGGCGGCCGGCGCCCTCGAGAAGGTCGTGGAGCTGGATCCTTCAGGGCCGCTGGCCGACGACGCGCTGCTCGATCAGGCGCTCCTGCTCGGGCTCCCCGAGTGGCCGGAGGAAGGCGGGCGCATCGCCGGAGCTGCCCGGGAGAGAGGCGTCGACCTCCTCTCTCGCGCGGCGGCGGCATCTCCGGGCGCCGATCGAGAGGCCGAGGCGAGGTACCGCAAGGCGCTCTTGCTCCTGGAGCCCTCCTCCGGACGCGATGCCGGAGGGGCTCGCGCCGAGCTTCTGGTCGTCGCCAACGCGCAGGGGGACGACGAGTTTCCCGCCCGTGCCCGGCACGCGATCGCATGGCTCGACGAGGCGGAACGACAGGCGGAAAGGGCGCGGGACGCCCACCAGAGGGTCGCGATCGATTTTCCGGGAAGCGAGGCGGGGCGGCGCTCGCGCGTGAGTCTGGCCCGGATGCTCGTCCGGGAAGGCCGGCCGGGTCTCGCGGCGGCGCTCGCGCAGGAGGTCGTCGATTCCGGAAGCCGGCCGGTTCCCGATGCGGAGGCGGTTCGCGATCTCGCGGCGCGCGAGGCCCTCCGGAGCGCGGGGGCCGGAGGGAGCTGGTCCGGGGAGGGCCCTGCCGTCGTGCCGACGGGCCTGCGCGGCCCGACGGCGATGGCGCGTCTCCGGAGCGGGGGCGTCCTGTTAGCCGACCGGCGCTCCGCCACCATCGTCCGCGTCGAGGTCGACGGGAGCAAGGGCGCTCCGATCCAGCTCGACGACGTCCAGGCGCTCGCCGAGGACGTTTACGGACGGGTCTTCGTCGCGGCCGGAGAGAAGATCTACCGGATCGACGCCTCGGGCCCGTCGGCCGTGGCCTCGCTGGGGGATTACGCACCCGCTTCGGCGATCTGGCCCGAAGTGTCGGGCGCCGTGCTGGTCCTCGACCGGCGTGGAGAGCGCGTGGGCCGCGTGGGACCGTCGGGAGCGGGAGGAGCCCCGATCCTCGTGGCTTCCGCTTCGAAGGGAGCGCGCCTGGCCTCCCTCGCGTGGGACGGGGCGCGGGTCCTCTCCGTGGACACGCGCGGCCGGCGCCTCGTGGAGATTGCGACGGACGGGTCGCTCCGGAGCGTCGCCGCGCTCGCGGATCTCGGGAGGCCCTCTTCCGCCGTCGCGAACCGGTGCGGAGAGGTCGCGGTTCTCGACGAGGAGGACGGCGAGGTGGTTCTCCTGGACGCCTCCGGAGAGATCCGCGACCGGTTCTTGCCCGCGGGGCGGGGCAAGGGAGGAGCCGAGCTCCACGCGCTCGGTCCGGACGGCTCGCTCGACGTTCTCGTGGACGGAGGGGCGAGTCTCGTGAGGATCCCGTGAGAGCCCGTGCCGCCCTCCCGTCGTGGCTCCTCGCCGTCCTGGTCGCGTCGCTTTGCCCCGGCGCGGCGGGAGAGGGCGGAGCCGCCGCCGATCCCCGATCCGCCGTGCTCTCCGCCGCGCGCGACGACCTCGCGGAGCTGCGCCTCGGCGCCGCGCTCGCCGCCGTTTCCGACGTCCTCGCGTCTCCGGACCTGCCCGACGATCTCCGTCTCGACGCTCTGGTCCTGCGATCCCAGGTTCACGGCGCCTCCGGGGATCTCGACGCGACGGAGGAGGACTACCGGCAGATCCTCGTCCTCGAACCTGCGTTCCGGCCCGATCCGAACCTGACCTCGAGGAAAGCTGCGGCCCGCTTCGACGCCGTCCGTGCGGCGATGCTCGGCACCGTGCGCCTGCTGCTCGATCCTCCCGACGCGGTCGTGCGCTTCGACGGCCGCGTCGCGTCGCGGTCGGCGGAGGGGGTCTACCCCGCGCTCCCGGGCGTCCGGAAGTTGCGGATCGAGCGCAGGGGGTTCGACGCCGAGGAGCGGACGGTGGATGTCGCCGTGGGGAGAGAGGTCTCCGTCTCGGTGCGCCTCGTCCCGAACGCGCGGACGGTCGTTTTCAGGACGGAGCCCGACGAGGTACGGGTCCTGGTGGACGGCAGGGACGTCGGCGCCACCGCCCGGCCGCGCTCGCCCGAGGGAGCCTCGATCGAGGGGCAGCCGGCCGAGCTGCGGCTGGAGGACCTTCCCCTGGGCGAGCACGCCTTCACCCTGGAGAAGTCTTGCTTCCGCACCGTTTTCCGCCGGGAGATGCTCGCCGTCGATCTGATGGACAGCTCGCCCCTCGTCTCCGAGGTGATCGCGATGGTTCCGGTGGTGTCCGCCCTCGACGTGCGCGGCTCCGTCGAGGATGCCGAGGTGCTCGTCGATGGGAAGCCGGCCGGAGCCCTCCCGCAGGAGGCGATCCGGCTGTGTCCTGGATCCCGAGATGTCGAGGTCCGCGCGCGAGGAAGGACGGTCTTCCGGGGCAGCCTCGACCTCGAGGAAGGCGGATCGAGGGTGCTCGAGATCCGTCCGCGCCCGAACCTCGCGCTGGCCGGCGTGTCCTCCGTCCCCGCCGGTTTCGAGGCTCTCGCGGCCGCGACGAGCGCCGCGGGCCGCGTGAACCTGCCCGATTCGGGCGACCCGGGGGACGCGGCCGCATGGAAGGGGACCGATGTTCCGGCCGGCGTCGACCTCGTCCTCGCCGTCGAGCCCGCCTCGGGCCTCCGGGCGGCCCGGGCGCTCCTGTACAGCCCGATCCTCCGGATCGCGGAGCCCGTGACCGATCCGGGCTTCGGGGCGAGCCGCCCCTCGTGGTCGCGGGCGGTCTTCGGCTTGCGCGTCGCCGACGGCCGCGTCGGCGGAGCGTCGCGGGTCGTGGAGGTCACGCCCGCGGGACCGGCGTCGGCGGCCGGGATCCGGGCCGGCGACCGCGTGCTGGCAGTCGGCGCCGCCAGGGTCTCCCGCGCCGCGGAGGTCGTCTCCGCTCTGCGCCGGCAGGCGCCGGGCGCGCCTGTCGAGATCGAGGTCCAAGCGCCCGGCGCCGCGCCTCGCACCATCCGCGTGACGCCCGCAGCGTCGCCGCTCTGCGGCGAGACGGACGCGGGGGCGCCGGACGCGTTTCTCGCGGCATGGGCGGCGAGCGACGGCGCCGCCGCGGGCGAGGGGGCGGCCGCCGCGCTCGCGAACCTGGCGGTCCTTCTGGCCCGGCACGGAAGGCACGAGGAGGCCCTCGCGGTCTGGAGCCGCGTCGATTTCGGGACGCGGAGCGGGATCGGCGCGGGAACCGTCGATTACCTTCGATCGCGCTCGCTCGAGGCCCTCGGGCGCGAGGCCGAGGCGCGCGACGCGCTTCTCCGCGCGCGATCTTCCGGCGCGACGATCGTGGACGACGAGGGGCTCGGCGTCGCTCCGGCGGCGGGAGACCGCCTCGTCGACCTCGGGCTCGCCGACGGCCGGGATCGCCCGGGACCCGCCGCTATTGCGCGGTGACGTGCGGGTCGGAGGCGAGGGCGACGTAGCGCAGCGCCTCGCGAGTCTGTCCGATCCGCGCGCCGCTCCTCAGCTCCGACGCGGTGATCTCCTGCAGGAGCCAGTCGACGTCGGAGGTCCTCCGGGCGTCGATCCTCCGCTCGAGGCGCCCGAGGGCCGCCTCGAGATCCTGACGGGTCAGCACGGCTGCGGGCACGGCGTCCCGGCGGGCGGCCTCCGCCTCGTCGATCCTGCGATCGGACCTCTGCCGCTCGCTCGCCAGCGCGGCCTCGAGGTCGGATCTCCGGACGACGTCCGACGCCGCCGGAAGGGTTTCGGGACCGGCCGCCTTCGGCGCGACCGAGCGCCCCGCCCAGAACGCCCCTGCGATCGCAATCGCGCCGCACGCGATTCCCGCCGCGAACGCCGGGATCGGTCGGAGGAAGCGGGAGGGGCCGAGGACCACGACGCGTGGCGCGACCGGCACCGCGGGCTCGGCCTCCCGCAGCGCGTTCCTGGCCCCGGCGAGACGGGCGAGCTCCTCCCGGCACGCCTCGCACTCCCCGAGATGCTCCTCGAGGCGCGCGGCGTTCCCGGGATCGAGCTCCTCGCAGACGCGTTCCAGGATCCGTTCCTTCCAGGATTCGCAGGCCATGGCCACCTCTTCCTCAAGGCGCGGCGAGCCCGCGGCGGCCGAGCTCGCTCCTGAGCGCGTTGAGACCGTAGTACATCCGCGACTTCACCGTGCTCTCGGGACAGCCGAGAATCTCCGCGATCTCGCGGAACTTGAGCCCCTCGTACTCCTTCAGGATCAGGACCTCCCGCTGCTCCCGCGGGATCGCCCCGAGGGCCTCGGAGACGGCCCGCCGGCGCTCGCGGAGCTCGAGCGCGCGCCCCGGATCGTCGGCTCGCCCTTCGGCCGGGCCTCCGAGCGGCTCCGCGCTCTCCCGGCTGCGCGGGCTCTCCTCGAGGGAGATCCACTTCCATCGTCTCCTGCGCCGGATCTGGTCGCGGCACAGGTTGAGCGCGATCTGGTACATCCATGTGGAGAAGCGCGCTCCCTCCCGAAAGCGCTCGGAGCGGCGCAGAATCCTCAGGAAGGTCTCCTGGCAAACGTCTCGCGCGTCCTCCGGCCTGTCGAGCAGGCGCACCGCGAAGCGGAACAGCGGTTGCTCCCACCTCGCCACGAGCGCGCCGAGAGAGTCGGTGTTCCCGGCCTGAACCGCCAGGGCGAGGTCCTCATCGCTCGGGGACGGCACCGGCACCTCCATCGGCTCCGCGCGACGGTCCCGCCGAGCCTCCTTCCCCATGGTACGCCCCGGGTCGACGGACGGACGAATCCCCGGCGGCCGCCGTTCATTGTCGCTCGAAGCTCCGGGCCGCGACGAGAATCGTCGGGCGTGGCGGCCGCCGGCGAACGCTTCCGCAGCGGAACTCTCAATTCTTCAACGTGATAACGCTGAGCCGCTCCGGTGGCCCGAGCGTTGCTCTCTTTCGATGTCCGGGGCCCGAGATCGGGGACGGGTGCGTGTTTCCGGGATGCTGCGGGCTTGAAATATTTTTGTGCTTTTTGGCTTTATTTGAGTATCTATAAGTATTGCAGGGTTTCGGGTCGAACGCAGAGAACGAAGAAGGGCGGTCCTCCAACCGGGGCCACCGGTTTCTTCGAGGGGGCCGCCGGGTGGCGCGCATGCAGGGAGTGTCGCTGCTCGGGGAGCGTTGGCCGGAGGGTGGCGGCACCCGCACGCGGGCCGCAAGACGATCCGTATTTCACTGGGGCGCCGGCGCCGGGACATCGTCCCCGGAGCGCCTGAGGCTCCACGGAGAATGACCATGGCCGAACCCGTCGCGAATCGTCCCGAAGCCGACGGCGCGTTTCAGGACGCACAGGAGGAGCTGGCGGAGCTCTGCCGCGTCCATCACGTCGCACTCGAGATGATCGAGCGAAGCCGCAATCTCGACGAGCTGATGGACCGGATCCTCGACGAGTACGAGATGCGGCTCCGCGATCTCCCCCCCGACGCGCTCGACGGGGCCGGAGGGGCGCTTCCGGCCGAGGCGGCAGGGAAGCTCCGGGGCCTTTTCCTGTTCGCCGCGCAGGCGGCCGCGATCAAGGAGAAGGCCGCTCTGGCACAGGAGCTCCGCAACCGGGCCTCCGAGCTCACGCGTGCCAACGCCCGGCTGGAGTGGGCGCTCGGGGAGGCGGAGTCCGCGAGGCGCCGCCTGGACGGCGTGCTCTCCGCGCTGGACTCGGGGATCCTCATCGTGGAGCCGGACGGACAGGTGCAGCACGCGAACCCGGCGGCACGGCGGCTCGCGGGCTGCGACGCGGATTCGTTCGATCGGGGGACGCTCGGGAGCCTCCTCGATGCGGTTCCTCGCGGGACCGACGGAGAGGTCAGCGTCCGCGGGGAGGACGGCGACGGCCGGGTGCTGATGGTCGCGCGGCGGGAACTCGGGGGGGACGGGACCTCCGAGGTCGTGCTCCTGAGCGACGTCACGAGGAGGTGCCGGGAGGTCGAGGAGCGGCATCGCATCGAGAAGCTGGGCGAGGTCCTGAAGACGCTGAGCGTCCTCAGCCACAAGATCAACAATCCTCTCACGGCGCTCATGGGACGGGCGCAGATGCTCCGCGCGGTCGAGGGGACCGATCCCCGGGCCGTGAAGGCGGCGACCGTGATCGAGGAGTCGGCGGGCCGGATCGCGGATCTCATCCGGGAGCTCGGGCGGGTCGTCAAGGAAGGGCGCCAGGAGGCCGTCGACCAGGTCCTCGTCATGGAAGGGCCTCGAGAGCACGAGAGCGCGAGCGAGAGCCGGGCTTGACCCCGTGCGGCGCGGTCAGGCGCCGCGCTTTCTCGCGAGCCGGGCCCACGCGAAGGCGATCACGAAGGCCAGCGCGAGCGTGAGGCCGACGTACGTCCCGGCCGGCAAGACGGGCCGCCCCGCGGCGTCGCGGAAGTGCGGCGCCACCCCGAGCAGGAGCCAGTTGATCCAGGCGTGCACGCCGGCGGCGAAGAGCAGGTTCTCCGTGACGAGGACGAGCATCCCGAGGAGCAATCCGAGAGCGCACACGAACACCGCCTGCCGGAGCGGCTCCCCCCACGGGGGCCCGATCGTCAGGTGCTCCATCGCGAACAGGACCGACGTCGGGAGGAGCGCCGCCCACCGTCGCGCCGCCGTCCATCGCAGGCCGAGCCGGGGTGCCAGCCTTTTCAGCTCCATCATCAGGAGGCCGCGGTAGTACGCCTCCTCCGCGAGGGCGCGCAGAGCCTGGCCGGCGGCCACCCAGAGGAGGAGGGGGCCGGGCGACGGCCAGCCGAGGAGGAAGCCGCCTCCGAGCGCCGCCGAGGCCGCGCCGAGGATCCCGTAGGTCCCCAGAACGGCGGCCGTGGCGGCGAGCGCGCCCGGCAGCCATCGGGAGGGCCGGATCATGCGCCACGTGTCGCTCGCCGCTCGCGGAGAGAACGCTCCGAGCAGCAGGCACGATAGGAGGAGCCCCGCGCCGGCGAGCGCGCGGTAGTAGGCGTCCAGCTCCGCATCGGTCGCGGAGGAGGGGGCGACCGCGACGAAGACCGGAGGATACAGCCCGATCGAGATCCACTTCTCGACGAGCAGCATGAGGAGGATCGGAGCGAGGCTCCCGAAGCGCACCCCGCGGCCGGGCGAGGGACCGAGCCTCCACTCCCTCGCGGCGACGAGGAGGAGGAGGAACACGGCCGCGAACAGGAGGCTCCCGACGAGGGGCGAGACGAACGGCGAGCGGGGAGTCCCCGAGTGGAACTGCCGCAGCAGCCCTGCGGTCAGGAGCGTCGCGAGGAGGAGCAGCCAGGCGAGCGGGCGGGGGACTCTCACCGGCCTCGCGCCCTCCGCTGGACCGCGACGAAGGGGCGCCCGCCCTCGACGACGACCCCGCGGGCCATCCGCGGCGTGTCGAAGACGGCGGCCGCGCGCCCCTCGCGGTCGATGAGGACGAGCCCGGCGGCGCCTTCCACGCGCGCGAGCGAGGCGAGCGCCCTGCGCCCGGCGGCGGCCGGCGGCAGTCCGGAGCCCATTCCGTCGACCGCCGCCTTGGCGAGGACGACCCGAAGGATCCCTTCTCCCCAGCCGGTGGCGGATGCCGCTCCGCGCCGGTCGTCCGCGTAGATCCCGGCTCCGATCACCGGCGAGTCGCCCACGCGCCCAGCCGCCTTGTCCTGCGTGCCTCCGGTCGAGGTCGCCGCCGCAAGCCGCCCGGCCCGGTCCATCGCGACCGCTCCGACCGTATCGGAGGGCGCGCCATGGCGCCGAGCGCGAAACTCGAGATCCACGAGGTCGCGCTCTCCACGCCGCACGCGGAGGTAGCGCTCGAGCTCCCGCCCGACGAGGAGGTCCCGGGTCCGGCAGAGCTCGGCCCCGTGCTCGCGCGCGAACCGGCGGGCGCCGCGCCCGGCCAGCAGCACGTGCCGGGACCTCTCCATGACGAGCCTCGCCACGGAGACGGGGTGCCGGACCCCCTCGATCGCCGCGACGGCCCCGGCGCGCAGGCCTTCGCCCTCCATGATCGAGGCGTCCATCTCGACCCTGTGCTCGCGGTTCAGGCGGGCGCCGCGCCCCGCGTTGAACGTCGGGTCGTCCTCGAGGAGCCGGACCGCGGCCTCGACTGCGTCGAGCGCGGGGAGCCCCTGCTGCATCTCGCGCCAGGTTTGGCGGAGGACACGCTCGATCCCCGCCCTGTTCGCCTCGAGCGCGTCGTCGGGCACGTTCCACGCGCCGCCGTGGACAGCGAGTGCGAGCGGCACGAACGACCTCCCCGGAGGCCCGCGCGCATCCGCGGGCGTCCCGGCTGGCGGAAGCGAGTGGGAGTCGAACCCACCTCGGACGGCGAAGCCGCCCGACGGCCGGTTTTGAAGACCGGGAGGGCCACCGGGCCCCGTGCGCTTCCCCGCCGCGGCGCGCATTTTATCCCAGGTGCCGGGGGCCGGTCCGGTTTGAATCCCTCGGGCCCGTGTGCTAATCTCCGGCGCGTTTTCCAAGCTTTTCGAGGATCGTGGGGCTGTAGCTCAGCTGGGAGAGTACTTGACTGGCAGTCAAGGGGTCGAGGGTTCGAATCCCTCCAGCTCCACCACGCCGGAGACGAAAAAGGCCAGGAGCTGACGCTCCTGGCCTTTTTTCATTCCTTCCCAAGACCTGACGAAACGTGCGACCTCCGCTCTAGCGCGCCTGCAGGACCTTCACTTCCCTGCCCGAAGGCACGCTCGCGGTCGCGCCCTCCGCGACGGCGGCCGGGTCCACCGTTCCCGTCACCCGGATGTCGTCGATCCACCAGCCGTCGTCCGCAGGAGTCGGGTTCCAGGAGAAGACGTCCTCGTAGGTTGGGTACGTGGACACCTTGATCCCGGTGGTGATGAAGCGGATCAGGATGTACTTGCCGCGGTAGGCGGCAAGGTCGAAGCGGCTCTCGACCCACGTGCCGAGGCCCGTCTCGCCCTGGAGCCCGGGCCCTTCGGCGTTGTTGAGGTTGGCCGCGTCGAACGGGGCGTCGGTGTCGCCGAGAGAGGCGAAGACCCACTGGTCGTAGCACAGGGAGGACGGGCCCAGCCTGCGCAGCGGGTCCTCGGGATCGTAGAAATCGTCCTCGGTGTTGCCGTCGTCGATCGGGTCGAACGTGCAGTTGACGTAGTTGTCCGCCGGCTGCTCGTCGTAGCCGTTCTGGTAGGGCGCCAGGGTGGCCCAGACGCCCAGGGGATTTCCGGCCTGGTCCACGACCTGCGCCTGGACCACGCCGCCGGCCGACGTTCGGCCCTCGCCTGAGTTCACGTAACGGTAGTCCGGCAGGCTGATCTGATGCTTGAACGACAGATCGACCGTGCCGTCGGACGCGATCTGCATGGGGTTGGCGGTGACGATGGCTTCCAAGGTGGCCAGCGGCGCCGTGACCACGCGCGTGGCGTTCTTGCCCTTCCCGACGAGGAGCGCGCCCATCCAGACGGAGTAGCGCCCGCTGAAAGATCGTCCTTCATAGGTCTGGCCCGAGCCGTCGACGACATTCCAGAAGAACTCCTCGCCCTGATCCTCGGTGGCCCCGACCCAGCAATCCTTCGCATACTGTTGGCCAGACTCGACGTAGGTGTTGGAGTTGATCCAGTCCGGGTCGCTGTACTGGCAGCGGTAGCCGTCCGATGCCGTATCGCTGTACAGCCCGGCGTCGAGATTCATGGGGGCCATCGCGCCGAGCGTGCCGTCTTCGAACCCCTCGAAGAACTCGCCTGCCGCCGCCGGCACGGCGGCCACGACGAGCGCGACCGCCCCGACGATCAGCGCTCGCCCTCCGATCCGCCTTGAATTAAACAGCATCACCGTTCCTCCTTTCGTTGCGGTCCCCGAAGGCGTGGGACGGTAGACTCACGCCGTCGCCATCCGCTTTGTCTGGGTGTACGGCGAAGGAAGAGTGGGATCAATCTCGTTTTTCAAGAACTTGCGGAGTCCCGGACCGCAAGGCTCCGGGGCGAGCGCGATTCTTTGACAGCTTCTCCTCCCTGACGTACCGTGGAGCGGGGATGCAACGGGGCCGCCGGACGGCCTCCGCGGAGCGTTCCCGGAGGGACGCGCGTCATGATCCAGGTGACCGAAGCAGCGGCACGCAAGGTGAAGGAGTTGCTGGCCGCGGAGAAGAGGGACGGGTACGGGCTGCGGGTCGCGGTGCAGGGCGGCGGCTGCTCGGGCTTCCAGTACGGCCTGTCGTTCGAGAACACGCAGGGGGCGAACGACGAGGTGATGGAGGTCGAGGGGATCAAGATCTACGTCGATGCCATGTCCGGCATGTACCTGGACGGCGCCAAGATCGACTACGTCGAAAGCGCTCAAGGCGCGGGCTTCAAGATCGACAATCCGAACAACACGGGGACCTGCGGCTGCGGACACCGGCCGCCGGCGTAGCGTTCCCACGCGAGGGAGCGGGTTCCCCTCGTTGACGCCCGGCGTCCCTCTTCGATAGGCTTGCCCGCGATGATTTCCGGCACGCGGGACCCCGAGTCGGCGCTCGCCCCGTACGCGCAGCGGGCGTCGGCCACGCGCGGACGGCGCCACCGCGAGGAGGAGGCTCCCTACCGGAGCGCTTTCCAGCGCGACCGGGACCGGATCATCCATAGCCGCGCGTTCCGCAGGCTCGAGTACAAGACCCAGGTCTTCGTCAACCACGAGGGGGACCACTACCGGACGCGCCTCACCCACAGCATCGAGGTGAGCCAGATCGGGAGAACGGTCGCGCGTGCGCTCGGGCTGAACGAGGATCTCGTGGAGTCCCTGGCCCTGTCGCACGACCTCGGCCACACGCCGTTCGGCCACCTCGGGGAGGACGTACTCGCGGAGAGGATGCGGGCGCTCGGAGGCTTCAACCACAACCGGCAGACGCTCCGGATCGTCGAGCACCTCGAGGAGCGCTATCCCGACTTCCCGGGGCTCAACCTGACCTGGGAGGTCCGGGAGGCGATCGCGAAGCACTCGGGTCCGATCGATCTCGGCTCGGCCCCGGAGTTCGCCGAGTACGACCCGGGGCTGCTCCCCCCGCTGGAGGCCCAGCTCGTCGACCCGGTCGACGAAATCGCCTACAACCACCACGACGTCGACGACGGACTGGAGTCGGGGCTGCTCGACGTCGAGGACCTCGCGGCGTCGGTCCCGCTCTTCGGGGAGCCCCTCCGGGCGGCCCGGAGGAGACGGCGGTCCTCGGACGAGAGACAGATCCGGAGCGAGGCGCTGCGCGGCCTGATCGACGGGCTCGTGACCGACCTCATCCGGACGACGGAAGCGAACGTGGCCGCCGCGGGGGTGGCCTGCGTTCGGAAGGTGCGCGAGGCGGGGCGGCCGCTCGTCGGCCTCTCGCCGGAGGTCGCGGCCGAGAACCAGGTCCTCAAGAAGTACCTGCGCGAGCGCCTGTACCACCACCACCGCATCGAGCGGATGAAGGACAAGGCGCGCCGGGTCCTCGAGGCGCTGTTCGACCGGTACCTGGAGAACCCCCGGCTCCTGCCGGACGACACGCGCCGGCGCGTCGCGATCGACGGCCTCGAGCGCACGATCGCCGATTACGTCGCCGGCATGACCGACCGGTACGCCGTCGAGGAGCACCGGCGGCTCTTCGACCCCGGTGTCCGGGTCTGACCTTCCGGAGCCGGCGGAGAGGAGGTCGCGTGCGAGCCGTCGTCATCCGAGAGCACGGCGGGCCCGAGGTCCTCCGCATCGAGGAGCGTCCCGTGCCGCAGCCCGGTCCGGGAGAGGTTCGCGTGCGGGTTCGGGCGGTCGGGGTGAACCACCTCGACCTCTGGGTCCGCAGGGGAGTGCCCGGCCACCCGTTCCCGCTGCCGATCGTTCCGGGGTCGGACGTCGTCGGCACGGTGGACGCGCTGGGAGCCGGCACCCGGGGATTCGGCGAGGGGGACGCGGTCGTCGTCGCTCCGGGGTACTCCTGCGGGCGGTGCGACGCCTGCCGCTCCGGCAGGGAGCCGCTCTGCCGGGAGTACGGGATCCTCGGAGAGTCGCGGGACGGCGGGTGCGCGGAGTTCCTGGTCGTCGGGTCGTCGAGCCTCTTCCCGATGCCGGCGCGCCTCGATTTCGCCTCGGCGGCGGCCGTGCCGCTGGTGTTCCTGACCGCCTGGCACATGCTCGTGGATCGCGCCCGGGTCCGTCCCGGGGAGACTGTCCTCGTGCACGCCGCGGGCTCCGGCGTCTCGTCGGCGGCGATCCAGATCGCGAGGCTCTTGGGAGCCCGAGTCCTGGCCACGGCCGGCTCGCCCGAGAAGTGCGAGAAGGCGCTCCGGCTCGGGGCGGAGGAGGCGGTGCACCACCGGGTCTCGGACTTCGGGCGCGAGGCCAGGCGGTGGACTTCGGGGCGCGGCGTGGACGTCGCCGTCGATCACGTCGGAGCGGAGACGTTCGACGGGACGATTCGATGCCTGGCCAAGGGAGGGCGCTACGTCACGTGCGGCGCGACGTCGGGGTACGAGATGAAGACCGATTTCCGCCTCGTGTTCTTCAAGGGGCTTTCGATCCTGGGCTCGACGATGGGATCGAACCACGAGCTGTCGGCCGTGCTGGCGCACGTCGCGGCCGGCCGCCTCGATCCGGTGCTGGACCGCCGCTTCGCCCTGGAGGAGGTCGCCGAGGCGCACCGTCATCTCGAGAGCCGCACCGGCTTCGGGAAGACGGTCCTGGTCCTCTGAGGCCGGCCGCACTACCGCGGATGCCGCGTTTACGGTACCCTGCTCTCCGTCGTCGAGGCGGGCCCGCATCGACGGCGGAAGGGCGGACGGGGGGAGGGGGCAACGAGAGATGGGGAAGCGCATCCTCGTCGTGGATGACGAGGTCGAGATCCGGGAGATGCTCCGGGACGTCCTCTCGTACGAGGGGTACGAGGTGCACGTCGCGCACGACGCCGCGTCGGCGCTCGAGGCGATCAAGGACAGCATCTACGACGCGGCGCTCCTGGACTTCAACCTGCCCGACATGGACGGCGTCATGCTGCACCAGCGGATCCGGCAGATGGATCCGGAGCTCGCCGGGCGCTGCGTGTTCATGTCCGGCCTCGTCCAGTCCGACAGCAATCTCGACTACTACTCCTCCCAGAGCAGCGGCTTCCTCTCCAAGCCGTTCGACATCGGCAACGTGCTGCGGGTGGTCCGCGAGCTGCTCGCGGAGGCGTGAGTCATCCCCTCGCGCTCGCCCCGGAGCGCGGACCCGGCGCGGACAGCTTGCCCAGCAGGACGTTGATCGGGTTGCTCCGGGACAGGAATTGCAGGACGGGCGGACGCCTCCGGCCCATGCGCTGGATCTCCCGGAGGATCCCGGGGTGCCCGGGCGAGAGATCGAGTCCCTGCCGGAGCACGGCGTGGGCCTCCCGCCGCTTGCCGGCGACCAGCAAGACGCGCGCGAGGTTCCAGCACAGGTCCGGGTTGTAGAACTCCCGCGCGAGGGCCTCCCTGCAGAGCCGCACCGCGTCGTCCCGGCGGTTGGGCTGGAACGCGACGCACAGTCCGAAGTAGGACAGGTAGCGCGGCTGAGGCCGGAGCGCCCCCAGGCGCCGCTCGAGCTCCACGGCGGCCTCGAACCTCGCGAGCGCCTCGATCCTGCGTCCCGCCGCGAGCGCCTCGAGCCCCTTGCGGAAACTTTCCTCGGCCGGACGGATCAGCACGACTCGACCCCGCCGCCCCGACGGGCGGTTCCGGGTCCAATATCGAGGCCGGCGCAAGGGCGCGCCATGGCGATTTCCGTGCGTCGCCTGACGGAATCGTGAGGTGGGAAACCCCGCTCCGGCGCGCTCGGCGGCCGCCCCGCGCTCAGCCCCGGAGCCGATCCACCATCTCGTCGTTGATACGGATCTTGTGCCGCTGGCGCGCGCCGTCGAGGATCGACTGCAGGACCTCTGCTCGGCGCTGGCCGAGCAGCTCGTTCCTCATCTCGCCCTTCGAAGTCTCGAACTTCGCGGGGTCGAACGTCTGCACGGCCTGGATCGAGTAGATCAGTGCTCCGGACTCGGTCTCGACGACGCCCCTGTCGCCGGCCTTCGCCGACGTCGAGAACGCGATCCTGTCGAGCTCCGGGGAACGGCCCGCGCCCGGGAGGTTCCGCCCGGGGACGATCTCGACGCCGGTCCGAACCTCGGTCCCGAGGGCCCTGGCCGCGGCGGCGAGATCGGCGCTCGACGCCAGCGTCCGGCGGGCCGCGGTCGCGGCCGCCTCGCGGGCCCGTGCGTTCAGGATCTCCGTCCGGACCTGGTCCCGGACCTCCTGGAGAGGCGCGACGGAGGCGGGCACCGCCTCGACCGCCGCCACGATCGCCAGTCCGGCCGCGACGCCCAGCGGCTCGCTCACGGTCCCCGGGGCCATCTGGAGCACGGTGTCCAGGAATTCGGGGGACGGGCCGAGGTCCGCGGGAGGGGTCTCCCGCGTGACCACGCGCTCCGTCACGGCCAGATTCGCCCGCGCGGCCGCCGCGTCGAGGTCCTTCGGCGTCGCCGCGTCCTCGCGGAGCCGCCTCGCCTCCGTCTGGACCTCCTCCTGGGCCCGCTGCAGCTCGAGCTGCCGCTTGATGCCGTCCTTCACCTCGTCGAACGGGACGGCGCCGGCGGGCCGCGAGTCCGACACCTGGAGCACGTGGAAGCCGAACTCGGTCTCGACCACGGGGGCGAGCTGCCCGGGGGGGGTGTCGAAGGCGGCGGCGGCGAATCGGGGCGTCATCTGGGCGCGGGCGAACCAGCCGAGGTCGCCTCCGTTCTTGGCGGAGCCGGGGTCCTCGGAGAGCGACCTCGCGAGCGCGGCGAAGTCCTCGCCCTTGCGGATCCGATCGAGGACCTCCTCGGCCCGTCTGCGCGCCGTCTCCTTCGCGTCGGGCGCGGCGCTCTCGGGGACCGCGAAGAGGATGTGCCGCGCGCGCCGCTGCTCCGGCCGCTGCATCTTCTCGCGATTCGCCTCGTAGTACTTCCGCACGTCGTCGTCTGCGACCTGGACCTTGGCGAGAAACGCCTGCCGCGCGACCACGACCCACCGCACGCGCCGCCCCTCGCTCCGGCGGTATCGCTCCTCATGGGCCTCGTACCACGACCTCACGTCGCCGTCCGAGATCTGCGTGGAGATCTTCTGCGCGGCCGCGGGGACCACGACGAGATCCATCGTCGCGCGCTGGCTCCGGGAGCGGTAGACGTCGAGGACCTCCCGGTCCGAGATCCGCACGGGCTCGGTGACGAGATTCCGCCACTTGTCGATCGTGATGTCGTCCGCGAGATTGCGCTCGAACGCGGCCACGCCGCCGGGGTAGCTGCGAGAGACCATCGCGGTATAGCGCTGCTTGCCGACGAACCGCCCGCTCTCGTCCCGGAAGGTCGGCTGCGACAGGATCTCGCGCGAGACCTCCGCGGGGGAAGCGGCGAGCCCGAGAGAGCGCGCCTCGGCGAGCATCACGCGACGGTCGACGAGCGACTGGACGACCTGGCGCCCGAGCTGGAGCTGCTCGCGGACCTGCTCGTACTGGTCTCCGAGGACCTGGCGATAGTACTCGTCGGCTCTCCGGGCGGCTTCCAGGAACTCCCGGCTGCCGATCGTCGAGTCGTCCACGACCGCCGCCCAGTCCTCGTCGGCCCCGGACCGTCGCCCGCCCCCGCTGCCCCCGAAGTAGTAGCCGAGGTACAGCACCATCGAGATCGCGACGATCCACAGCACCCACTTGAGGTGCCGGAAGTTCTCCCGCATCGCGTTCAGCATCGGCGCAACTCCCACTCGGTTGGCGAAAGCGCCAAAGTCTATCGCATGCAGGCAGATGCGGCAACCTGCGGGGCTCGCCGGGCGCTCGTCGCCGCGCGGAGGCCGGCGGTTGGCCCCGGGCCCCCCGCCATGTTAGATTCGCCCCGCCCGAGACCCCGAGGCGCGCGACCACGAGAGGGCGACTGCGCGGAATGAACTACCAGCCCCCCAAGAGCAAGGTCCTCCTGGACTGGGTGAACGTCTCCTACCGGAGCGCGGCGCTCACGGTGTTCGCGGTCCTTCTGCTCGCCGGGATCGCCGGGGGCGTCTACTGGCGCTACTTCGCGGGAAGCGGGCCGAGGTCGGAGGCCCAGGAGGCGATCCAGCGCGCGACCACGAAGCTGGCCGAGGCTTCCGCCGTCGCCCGGGATGCGCGGCTCGAGCAGCTGACGGCGACGGCTGCGGTCGCCCTCGACGAGGCGAGAAAGGAGTTCGAGGGCGGGCGATTCGACGTTTCCCGCGTGGCGGCGATCCGCTCGGAGAACCTCTCGCAGAAAGCTCTCGATATCGCCCGGGGGCAGGGCTCCGGATCCCCCGAGGTGCGGTTCTACCGGATCGAGGGAGACGTCCGAGTGAAGCGGGCCGGAGAGTTCGCCTGGGAGCCGGCGGACCGGAAGCAGGTGCTGCGGCTCGGGGACCAGGTGAAGACCGCGGCCTCGGCGTCCGTGCAGCTGATCTACTTCGACGGCACCGTGACGACGGTCCAGCCCGGGTCGCTGCTCGAGATCCGGGACCTGAGCGAGAACCCCGCGACCAAGGTGCGGAAGGTGAGCGAGAAGCTCAACTGGGGCGAGATCACCGCGTCCACGCAGCGCCGGAACGTCGAGGGATCGTTCCACGCGGTGGAGACGGACGCCGCCACGGCGCGGACGGCGGAATCGGGAGAGCTGCGCGTCGCCTACGACAAGGAGACGAAGGCGGCGGTCTTCGACGTGTTCTCGGGCCGCGTCGAGGTCGCGGGCGCGGACCGCAGCGAGGTCGTGACCGCCGGCGAGCGGATGCAGGCCGCCTCCGGGACCGGACTGTCGGCGAAGGAGGTCCTCCCAGGGGTCCCGAGGCTGATCGCTCCGTCGGACCAGCGCGTCTTCGTCTACCAGAACCCCGCGGAGAGCAACACCGCCCTCCAGTGGGAGAAGGTTCCGGGAGCGGCGCGGTACCGCCTCGTCATCTCGGACCGCGTGCTCTTCGCGCGCCTCCTGTACGACGCCGAGCGGGAGGACACCTCGGTGACGATCGCAGGGATCGCGGCGGGGTCGTATTTCTGGAAGGTCTCCGCCGTATCCCCGTCCGGCGTTCGCGGGCCGTTCAGCGAGCCGAGGTCCTTCCGGGTCTCCAGCCACAAGCTCCGGGATCGCGAGGACACGACTCCGCCGAAGCTCGAGATCTCGGACTTCGTGCAGACCGGACCGATGCTGATCATCAACGGGCGCACGGAGCCGGGTGCGCTCCTCTGGGTGGATTCGGAGAAAGTGGACGTGTACGAGGACGGCTCGTTCTACGCCGTGATCCGGCTCCGGAAGGAGGGCGTGAACGAGCTGCGCCTGCTCGCCCAGGACCCCGCCGGGAACGAGAGCACGCTCATCCATCGCGCCTACGTCGAGACCTACTGACGATCGGCAGGCTCCGGGCGGCGCGGCGACGGCGGACCCGGTTGCCGCGGCGCGTTTCGTGATCTAAGATACTGTGGGTAAGCCGGTTAGCCCGGTCCGGCCCCGGCGGGGGCCGCACGGGGAGGAAGGCGGTGTGCCGGCGCGGGCCGGCGAGAGCGAGGCGCGCATGCCCTGGTCCCCCAAGTCGGTCCTTTCCCTGTTCTCGAACGACCTCGCGATCGATCTCGGCACGGCGAACTCGCTCGTGTACAGCAAGGGACGCGGGATCGTCGTCAGCGAGCCCTCGATCGTCGCGGTCAACCAGAAGACCGGCAGGGTCGAGGCGGTGGGCCGGGAAGCGAAGGAGATGCTCGGCCGCACTCCCGGGAACATCATCGCGATCCGGCCGATGAAGGACGGCGTGATCGCCGACTTCGAGCACACCGAGAAGATGCTCGACTACTTCATCAAGAAGGCGCACAACCGGTCGATCGGCGTGCGGCCGCGGATCGTGATCGGAGTGCCGAGCGAGATCACGCAGGTCGAGAAGCGCGCCGTCCGCGACTCCGCGATGAAGGCGAAGGCCACGGAGGTCTTCCTCGTCGAGCAGGCGATGGTCGCGGCCATCGGAGCGGGGCTCCCGATCACGGAGCCGACCGGGAACATGGTCGTGGACATCGGAGGGGGCACGACCGACGTGGCCGTCATCTCGATGGCGGGCATCGTCTACTCGCGGTCGGTCCGGGTCGCCGGCAACGAGATGGACGAGGCGATCATCCAGTACATCAAGCGGAAGTACAACCTCCTGATCGGCGAGCGCACCGCCGAGGAGGTCAAGATCCGGCTCGGCTCGGCGTTTCCGCTGGACGAGGAGCTGACGCTCGAGATCAAGGGCCGGGATCTCGTGGAGGGCGTGCCGAAGAGCATCGACGTGTCGGACGAGGAGATCCGGGAGGCGCTCGCCGAGACCGTCGCGACGATCATCGAGGCGGTGAGGGTCGCCCTGGAGCAGACGCCCCCCGAGCTGTCCGCCGACATCGTGGACCGCGGGATCGTGATCACGGGCGGGGGGGCGCTGCTCAAGAACCTCGACAAGCGTCTGCGCGAGGAGACGGGGCTCCCGGTGTCGATCGCGGACGATCCGTTGACGTCGGTCGTGATGGGAACGGGGAAGATGCTGACCGACTTCAACCTGCTGCGCAGGGTCGCCCTCGCCTGACCCGCCGGCGGAGGCGCGATCCCATTCTCGAGGCGACGAAGGCGGAGGCGGGACCCGGAGCGGCGGCGCGCCGCGGGCTCGCTTCCCGGTGACCTGACATGGCAGGCCCGTCCCGGTTCCGGCTCGACCTCACGTTGCTGGCCGTGCTGCTGTTCGGCCAGCTCCTCCTCATGGCGTCGAGCTCGCGGCAGGACTCGGGGGCGGCCGTCCTCGAGCGGGGAGTGGCCGGCGCCTCCCGGCCCGCGGTCGGGGCGTCGCGGGCCGTGACCGGGGGGATCGGGAGCGTTCTCTCCGGGTGGCGCGAGATCGGGAGGGCGCGCTCCGAGAACGTCCGGCTGGCGCGCGAGGTGGAGCGCGCCCGGCAGGATCTGGCCCGGTTCCGGGAGGCGGCCGCCGAGAACTCGCGGCTCAGGCGCCTCCTGGGAATGCGTGAGGACCTGGCGCCCCGCAGCGTCGCCGCCTCGGTCGTCACGGCGAAGCTCACGAGCCAGAACCGGATGTTCGTCATCGACCGGGGCATGGACGCCGGCGTTCGTCCCGATCAGGCGGTCGTGACCTGGGGCGGGGCGGTCGGCCGGGTCGTCTTCGCGGACCGCTCGTTCGCGAAGGTGAGGCTCGTCACGGATCCGAACAGCGGGATCGCCGGCGTCGTCCAGCGGAGCCGCGCCGCGGGAATGGTGATCGGGCGCGGCGACGGATCGCTGGACCTGTCCTACGTGCCGAAGTACGAGGACGTCGTGGCGGGAGACCGGGTGATCACGTCGGGACTCGACGGAGTGTTCCCGGCGGGCTTCGACATCGGGACGGTCACCGTCGTGAGGGACGCGGCCGGCGTGAGCAAGGACGTCCGTCTCGAGCCCGAGGTGGACTTCCGGGCCGTCGAGGAGGTGCTGGTGCTGCTCGAGCCGACGGGAGGGGCCGCGCTCGCGCCGCCCGAGGAGGGAGCGAAGCCGTGAAGCTCCTCCGCGCGCTGCTCGTGCTCGCCCTGGCCCTGGCCGTCGAGGTCGCGCTGGGACGCTTCGCGCCCGCGGCCCGCGGATACGTGGACGTGCTGATGGTGCCGGTGGCGTGGTACGGGATCGCCCGGTCGGCGCGCGCCGGCATGCTGTGCGGATGCGCCGCCGGCCTGCTGCAGGACGCGTGGTTCGAGACCTCCGTGTTCGGGCTCCACGGCTTCGTGAAGACGCTGCTCGGGTTCGTGGTCGGAGGGATCGGGGGAATCTTCGACCTCAACCAGACCTTCGGGCGCTTCGGGTCGGGGGCGCTCATGGTGCTGGTGGGGCGGGCCGTGGAGATCGGGCTGCTGCGCCTGCTCGACGCGGAGGTCGGGCCGCTCGATCTCGGCGAGCTCGCGGTGCGCGCCGTCGCGACCGGGCTGCTCCTCGTGGCGGCATCCCATTTCCTGCAGCGCGTGCGGGGCGAGAAGCAGGTCCGGCGGCGGGCGGGATCCTGACCATGGACTACCGGGAGCGCTGGCAGCTCAAGGAATACCTCAGCGAGCGCCGGCTCGGACGGAGGATCGGCCTGTTTCACCTCGCGGTCGGCGCGCTGCTCCTCACGTTCCTGCTCTCGTTCTGGCACCTTCAGGTCTCCCGGGGCGAGGAGTACGCGCTCCTGGCGGAGAACAACCGGCTGCGAAAGATTCCGATCCCGCCCACGAGGGGCGTCGTCTTCGACCGCAACAACGAGGTCGTCGCCTCGACGCGGCCGTCCCTCGACCTCGTCCTGCGGCGCGAGGGGCTGCTCGACGTGGACGGGCAGATGCGCCGCCTCGAGCGCGCGCTGGGGATCCCGTATGCGGATCTCCGGGCTCGACTCGACGCGATGCGAGGGCGCCCGACGTTCGAGCCCCTCGTGATCAAGGAGGACGTGGGCCTGGCGGACCTGGCGAAGATCGAGTCGAGACGCGAGTGGTTCCCGTCGGTCGAGGTGGAGGAGAGCTCGCGGCGGGACTACCCGGACGGCAAGGCGATCGCGCATGCCGTCGGATACGTGGGGGAGGTGACGTCGGCCCAGCTCTTGCGCGAGGGAGCGGCGGGGACGCTGGAGATGGGCGACATCGTCGGGAAGGCCGGGATCGAGCGGGCCCACGACGACGTCCTGAGAGGGCGCCGCGGCTGGAAGCTCGTCACCGTGAACAGCCTGGGGCGCCAGCTCGGCGAGCCCCAGATCGGGAGGGTTCCCGAGGACGGACGGGGACTCCGGCTGACCCTCGATCTGAGGCTCCAGCGCACGCTGCTGCAGGCGTTCGGTGAGGAGGCGGGGGCGGCGGTGTTCCTCGACCCGTGGACCGGAGAGGTGCTCGCGATCGCCTCGATGCCGGCCTACGACCCGAACGTCTTCGCCACGCAGGTTTCGCCGTCGGTGTGGCTCGGCCTGCTGCAGGACCCGGCGCGCCCGCTCCACGACCGGGCGATCGGAAGCTATTACGCGCCCGGCTCGACGTTCAAGGTCCTCATGTCGATCGCGGGGCTCGAGTCGGGGGGGATCCAGCCCTCGACCGTCCTGCATTGCGGCGGCTCGATCAACATGTACGGTCGCCCGTTCGCGTGCTGGAAGAAGGGGGGGCACGGAGGCGTCGACGTGCACCGCGCCCTCGTGCACTCGTGCAACGTGTTCTTCTACCAGGTGGGCCGCGCCGTGGGGATCGACACGATCGCCCGGTACGCGGACATGCTGAACCTCGGGCGTCCGACGGGGATCGACCTCCCGGGCGAGGGCGCGGGCGTGCTGCCTTCGCCCGAGTGGAAGCGGAAGACCCGGGGGGAGCCTTGGTACGCCGGCGAGACGATCTCCGTCTCGATCGGTCAGGGGATCCTCGCGGTGACGCCGGTCCAGATGGCGCTCCTCATGTCGGCGGTGGCGACCGGGAAGCTGCCGAAGCCGCATCTCGTGCGCCCGGAGAGCGGCGCGGCTCCCGAGGCGACGCCGCTTCCGATCTCGGCGGGCACGCTGGCGATCGTCCGCGCCGCCCTAAAGGACGTCGTCGAGGAGGGGACCGGCAGGCGCGCGTCCCTCGGCCCGATCCCGGTCGCCGGCAAGACCGGGACCGCCCAGGTGTTCAAGAAATCCGCGGGGATCGACGCCGACAAGCTCCCGAAGCCCGAGCGGGACCACGCCTGGTTCGTGGGGTACGCGCCCGCGGACCGCCCCGAGATCGCGTTCGCGGTCGTCGTCGAGCATGGCGGGCACGGCGGAACGACAGCCGCTCCGATCGCCCGCCAGGTCCTGGAGACGTTCTTCGCCGACCGGCTGCCGCCGAAGCCCGATCCTTCGCAGATCGCGCGCGCGGAGCCCGACCGGGGCGGGGAGAGGTGGGGCGGTGCTCCCACGCCGGTTCCTCGATAGGCTCGATCTCCCGACGCTGGGGATCGCCCTCGCCCTCACGGGGATGGGGATCCTCGCGATCGCCTCGGCCACGTCGGGACAGCCCGCTCGCGTGGGGCTGTGGCGGGTGCAGCTCCTGTGGCTCGTCGTGGCGATCTGCGTGGGCCTCGTCATCGTCGCCGTGGACTACCACGTGTGGGCGGAGTTCTCCCTCGCGCTGCACGCGGGGGCCGTTCTCCTTCTCGTGCTCGTGCTGTTCGTGGGCAAGGAGGTCTCCGGCAACCGTTCCTGGCTCCAGGTAGGGCCGTGGACGTTCCAGCCCTCGGAGGTCGCGAAGGTCACGACGTGCCTCCTCCTCGCCGCGTACCTGTCGGAGCGCGTTCGCGGCGAGGTCGGGCTGCGCCAGATCGTAGAGATGGGCGCCATCGTCGCCCTTCCCGTGGCCCTGATCGCGGCGCAGCCGGACATGGGGACGGCGCTGACGTTCCTCCCCCTGCTCCTCGCCGCCCTCCTTCTCGGCGGGCTCCGGTGGCGCGTGGTCGTCGGGATCCTCCTCCTGGGCGCGCTCCTGGCCCCCGTGGGATGGACGAGCCTCAAGGACTACCAGCGCGAGCGGGTCCTGACGGTGCTCGATCCGGAGCGCGATCCCGGCGGGGTGGGATACCAGGTCCGCCAGTCGAAGATCGCGATCGGATCCGGGAGGCTCGCCGGCAAGGGACTCTTCCGCGGGACGCAGAGCCACCTGAACTTCCTTCCGGCCCAGCACACGGATTTCATCCTCGCGGTCGTCGCGGAGGAGCTGGGGTTCCTCGGGGCGGCGGGGGTCCTGCTGCTCTTCCACGCCCTCTTCTACCGGGGGATCCTCGCCGCCCGGTCCTCGCAGGATCGTCTTGGGAGCTACGTGTGCCTGCTCGCGACCGCGTGGCTCGCGGGGCAGGTCGCGATCAACGTCGGGATGGTGCTCGGGCTTCTTCCCACCATCGGCGTCCCCCTTCCCTTCCTGTCGTACGGGGGCACCGCGCTCGTCGCCTGCGTGAGCGCGGTGGCGCTGGTGGCCAACGTGAGGAGCCGCCGGTTCGTCAACTGAGGCCGTTCGGGCGGAGACGGTCTGGTAGAATGGCCGGCGAAGTCGCTCCGGAGCCTCGCATGCACGTCGATCGTCGGGAACGCGAGGAGGAGGCGCGCTTCCGGCGAGTGCTTGCCGGCGTGCAGCGTCCGTCGCGGTACATCGGCGGAGAATGGAACTCGGTGGTGAAGGACCACCGCTCCGTCGACGTCACGTTCGGCCTGGCCTTCCCGGACGTGTACGAGATCGGCATGTCCCACCTGGGGTTCCGGATCCTGTACGCGCTGCTGAACGAGCGGGAGGACACGGCGGCCGAGCGGGTCTTCTGCCCGTGGACCGACTGCGCCGACGCGCTCCGGGGCCGAGGCGAGACGCTCCGGACGCTCGAGACCGGAACGCCGCTCCGGCGGCTTGACGTCCTCGGTTTCTCGCTCCAGTACGAGCTGACGTTCACGAACGTCCTCGAAATGCTCGATCTCGCCGGCATACCGCTCCGCTCCGCGAGCCGCGGCGAGGACGACCCGCTCGTGGTCGCGGGAGGGCCGGTCGTGTTCAACGTCGAGCCCCTCGCGGACTTCCTGGATCTCGTGTTCGTCGGGGACGGGGAGGCGCTGCTGCCGGACTTCCTCGAGCGGTTCAAGGCGCTCAAGCGCGAGGGTGCCCCGCGGGCGGCGAGGATCCGGGAGCTGGCCGCGATCCCGGGACTGTACGCCCCCTCGCTCTACCCGATCGAGACCGAGCCCGCGCGCGGCCTCAGAGTCCCCGCGGACGGAGGGCGGGCGCCCTACCCCGTGCGGAGGAGGATCCTCCACGATCTGGACCGCTTCCCGTTCCCGTCCCGGATCCTCGTGCCGCACGGCGAGATCGTCCACGATCGCGTGTCCGTCGAGCTGATGCGAGGCTGCCCCGTGGGGTGCCGGTTCTGCCAGGCGGGATACGTGTACCGGCCGGCGCGGGAGCGCCATCCGGACTCGGTCCGCGAGACCGTCGCACGATCGCTGCGCGCGACCGGGTACGACGAGTTCTCGCTGGCGTCGCTCAACAGCGGCGAGTACGGGGCGATCCGGCCCCTGCTGCTCGATCTGATGGACCGGCTGGAGGGAGATTCCGTTTCGGCGTCGCTCTCGTCGCTCCACGCGTCGACGCTGACCCGCGATCTCGCGGAGCAGGCGAAGCGGGTCCGGAAGTCGGGCTTCACCATCGCTCCGGAGGCGGGCACGCAGCGCCTGCGCGACGCCGTCAACAAGAATCTGGACGAGGCGCAGATCCTCGAGGCCTGCCGGGCCGCGTTCGAGGCGGGTTGGGAGCAGATCAAGCTCTACTTCATGATCGGTCTCCCGACGGAGACCGACGGGGACGTCGACGGGATCGCCGATCTCGCGCGAGAGATCTCGTCGCTGGGACGCCGCGCCGCGGCGGGCCGGAGGGCCGAGATCACGCTCTCCGCGTCGTCGTTCGTGCCGAAGGCGGTGACCCCGTTCCAGTGGCGGGGCATGGAGCGCGTCGAGAGCCTCAGGCGGAAGCAGGAGCGGCTGGCGGCGCGGCTCCGGCGGGGCGTGCGATTCAAGGGGCACGATTGCGAGGTCACGTTCCTCGAGGCCGTCTTTTCGCGAGGCGATCGCGCGCTCGGGAACGTCCTCGAGAGGGCGTGGCGCGCGGGGGCCCGGCTCGACGGATGGACCGAGCGGTTCCGACCCGATGTCTGGCGCTCCGCGTTCCGGGAGGAGGGGATCGACCCCGAGCGCTACGCCCACGGCGACTGGGACGCGGCGGGCCGCCTTCCGTGGGACGTGCTCGACTCCGGGGTGGAGAAGGCGTGGCTCGCCGCCGAACTCGGGCGCGCCCTGGGCGGGGAGACCCTGCCTCCCTGCGGTCCTTCGGCCTGCCACGGCTGCGCGTCGTTCGCGCCCGAGTGCACTCGAGGGGCCGTCGCGAGGGGGCGCGGCCGGAGCCTGACCCCGGTCCCGGCCGCGGAAGCTCCGGGGGCGGGGGCTCCGGAAGGCGAATCCCCGCGCTACCGCTATCGGGCGCGATTCGAGAAGAGCGGGCGGATGCGGTACCTGGGACACCTCGATCTCTCCCGGGCGCTTCTCCGCGGGATGCGGCGCGCCGGGGTCCGGCTCGTGTATTCGCAGGGATTCAACCCCAAGCCCCGCGTCTCGTTCGGCCCGGCGCTCCCGGTGGGGCTGACCTCGGAGGCGGAGTATCTCGACTTCGACGCATCCTCGCGGCTGGACGCGCAGGCGGCGATCGAGGCGCTCAACGCGGCTCTCCCCGAGGGGCTGCGCTTCCTCGCTCTCCGGGAGATTCGTCGGGACGCCCCCGCGCTGGCGGATTGCGCGCGGGCGGCGAGGTACAGGGCCCGGGCGGCGAACGGCCTGGATGTGGCCGGGGCGGTCGAGGCGTTCCGTGCGCGGGGCGCGCGCACCGTCCGCCGGGAGCGCGAGGGGAAGGTGAGGACGTTCGATCTCGACCGGGAGATCCTCGGCCTGGAGAGAACGGCCGCGAGCGAGATCCGGTTCACGCTCTCGCTCGGAGGGAGCGGCGCCGCGGTGCGGCCCGACGAGGTGCTGCGGGAGATCTTCGGAGAGCCGGCGGCCGAGATGGATCTGACCCGTGAGGAGCTGCTGCTCGAGTGGGAGGGGAGTCTCCTGAACCCGATCCTCGCGGCGGCGGCGGTGGCCAGGGATGCCGAGCGACCTCCTCGTTAGCCGGCTGGGCGGGATGACGTGGGCCGCCTTCCGGGAGGACGGCGTTCCGGTCGAGCTTCGCGTCGAGCAGGAAGGGGAGCGCGGCGCCGTGGGCCGCATCGTGAAGGCCCGTGTGACGCGCGTTCTTCCCGGGATCCAGTCCGCGTTCCTCGACGTCGGGTCGGGGAGGGACGCCTTTCTCCACAACGGCGACCTGGTGCTCCCGGGCGACGTCCCGGCCAGCGGAGAGCCGGAGGCGGAGCTGGCCGGGGAGCCGGTCACCGACGACGAGATCGACGAGGGGGACGACCTCGTACAGGAGGCCGCGCGGCGGCGAAGGATCGCGAGGTCCGCTCCGATCGAGGACCGGCTCGCCGTGGGACGGGAGCTCCTCGTCCAGGTCGCGCGAGAGGGAATCGGTTCGAAGGGCGCGCGCGTGACCTGCTGCATCGCGCTGCCCGGCCGCCACGTCGTCTATCTCCCCCAGCTCTCGTTCCGCGGGGTTTCCCGGCGCATCGAGGATCCCGAGGAGCGCGCGCGCCTGCGCGCGATCCTCGAGAGCCTGGAGGGAGTTCCGGGCGGGATCATCGTGAGGACGGCGGGGGAGGGGGCGGAGGAGCCGGCGTTCCGGTCGGACGCCGCGGCGCTCCACCGCCAATGGCTCGCCGTGCAGGCGAAGGCCGCGGCCTCTCAGGCCCCGGCGGTCGTCCACACGGAGCTCGATCTGGCGCTTCGCCTGCTTCGCGACGCTCCGCGGGAGGGGCTCGAACGGATCCTCCTCGACGATCCGGACCTGCACGAGCGGGCGGTCCGCTACCTCTCGGACACCGATCCCGAGCTCGCGGCTCGAGTCCGGATGCACGCGGGACCGAGGCCCCTCTTCGAGACGTACGGCCTCGATCGCGAGATCGAGAGGGCGCTCAAGCCCCGCGTCTGGCTCCGCTCCGGCGGCCATCTCGTGATTCAGCAGACGGAGGCTCTCGTCAGCGTCGACGTCAACACGGGGAAGTTCGTCGGGGCTCGGCGCGTGGAGGAGACCGTCCTCAAGACCAATCTGGAGGCGGCGGAGGAGATCGCGCGGCAGCTGCGGCTCCGCGACCTCGGCGGGATCATCGTCGTCGACTTCATCGACATGGAGGCCCCGGAGAGCCGCGCGCGCGTGCTCGCGGCCCTCGAGGAGTCGCTCCGGCGGGATCGGGCGAGGACGAAGGTCGCGGGGTGGAGCGATCTGGGGCTCGTCCAGATGACGAGGAAGCGGACGCGGCCCGGCGTCGGCGCCGCGCTGACGAAGGTATGTCCCCTGTGCGCCGGGCACGGGCGCCTCAAGTCCCCGGAGACCGTCGCGAGGGAGGCGCTGTCGGAGGTCCTGCGCGTGGCGGACGCGCTTGAGGGGCGGGAGATCGTGCTGCGCGTGCACCCAGAGATCGCTCCCGCGCTGCGCCGGGCGCTCGAGACATCCGGTCCTCCGCTCGATTCCGGCACGCTCGCGAGCATCCGTGTGGAGGAGGACCCGGATCTCCGACAGGACCGGTTCGACCTTCTCGCGCTCTGAGCGTCCCGCCGCATTGTCGCGCGGCGATCGTTTCCCCTATAATCGCGCCGAGGGACGAGAGGGGAGGCGGAAGAACCATGAGAACCGGTACCGTCTTCGCCGCCGCGCTCGCGGCGCTTCTTGCGTCCGGTCTCGCGCACGGGGTCGGGGTCTCGGAGGCGAAGGGGAAGGTGGTCGACGCCGAGGGCCAGCCGGTCGTCGGCGCGACGATCACGTTCACCCCGGTGTCCCCGCCCAAGACCCCGTACGAGGGGAAGACCGACAAGCGAGGGAACTTCTGGATTCCGAACCTCCTGTACCGGCCCCCGGGGGACTGGGAGGTCACGATCCAGGCCGAGGGGTTCTACACCGGCAAGGTCAAGGTCGTCAGCCGCACGGCCGACCGGACGCTCCTCGGGGAGTTCGAGTCCAAGGTCCGGGTCGGCGGATCGCAGCTGCAGGTCCGCATCGCGGGGCTCGGCGAGGTCACGCTCGACTTCGAGCTGTCGAGGGAGCAGGAAGCGGCTCCGATCGCGGCGGTCACGGAGGATCCGTACGACGTCGGACGGGCGAAGATGCAGCAGGGCGACTTCGTCGGCGCGGTCGAGCCGCTCCAGAAGGCGGTCGAGGCCGCTCCCGAGGAGATCGAGCGGCGCCAGGTCCTCGCCTACTGCCTGCTGAAGGCCGATCGCGTGCCGGAGGCGGAGGCCCAGGCCGCGCGCGCGGCCGCGATCGCCCCGGACAAGCCGGGGCCGAACCTGATCCTGGCAGAGATCTACAAGGCGAAGGGGGACAACGCCCGGGCGTGGGAGGCGATCCAGAAGGAGCAGGCGCTGGCTCCGGAGAGCGTCGCGGTCCTCGAGCGGGTCGCGTCGCTCGCGGCGGAGATGGGGCGGACCGCGGAGGCGATCGCGGCGAACGAGACGATCACGCGGCTGCAGCCGGACAACGCGGAGGCCTGGGTATCGCTCGGAAGCCTCTACGCGGAGAAGGGGAAGAACGATCTTTCGGAGCAGGCGTTCCGAAAGGTCGTCGATCTCGATCCCTCGAACGCGGCGCAGACCTTCTACAACATCGGGGCCGTGATCGCGAACAAGCCGGACCTCTCGGAAGCCGACAACCGGAAGGCGATCGAGGCGTTTCGCAGGGCGGTCGAGCTGAAGCCGGACTACGCCGCCGCGCAGCGGGAGCTGGGCTTCTCGCTGCTGCGCGTCGGCGACGTCGAGGGCTGCCGGGCGACTCTCGAGAAGTACCTCGCTCTCGATCCCGAGGCTTCCGACGCCCCGGACATCCGGGCGACGGTGAAGAGCCTCACGAAGAAGAAGTGAGACGGCTCTCGGCGGCCCGCTCGATGAGGTCCTCGACCCTCCGGCAGAGGAGGTGCCCCGCCAGGATGTGAACCTCCTGGATGCGGGCGGTTTCGAGTCCCGGGACGACGAGCGCCAGCTCCGCCTCCGCGCGAGCGGGGCCGCCTTCGCGGCCGAGGAGCGCCGCGGTGCGCAGGCCGCCGCCCCGAGCGGCGCGCAGCGCCACGAGCACGTTGGGCGACCCGCCGCTCGTGGTGATGCCGACCGCCACGTCCCCGGGGCGGCCGAGCGCCTGGACCTGGCGGGAGAACACCTGCGAGAACTCCGCGTCGTTGGCGATGCTGGTCAGGACCGATCCGTCGGTCGCGAGCGCGATGGCGGCGAGGCCCGGCCGCTCGCGGTCGAAGCGGTTCACGAACTCGGCGGCGAGGTGCTGGGCGTCCGCGGCGCTGCCGCCGTTGCCGAAGAACAGCACCTTGCCTCCGTGAAGCAGCGCATCGGCGCACCACTCCGCGAGGCGCGCGAGGTCCTCCGCGTGCAGGTCGAGGAACGCGTCGACCAGCCGGTGGTGCTCTCGCCTCGCGTCCTCGACGATCTCGCGAAAATCGAGCATGCTCACCCTCCGCGGCAGGAGCGTCGCCCGGGCGAGTATTCGTCGTCGCGGGAGCGCCGTCAAGCCGGGGAGTGGAGGCCCGATTGACCGGATCCGGGTTCGAGATCGAAGAAATCTCCGGCGTCGAGATCGTGCGGTGCCGTCCGCTGGCCTCCGTGCCCGGCCTCGCGCATGCGTTCTCGACGCGGAGGGGGGGAGAGGCCGGGGACTTCGACCTGGGCCGGGCGGAGGACCGCGGAGAGGAGATCCGCTCTCGCAGGAGCCGGTTCCTCCGGGCGGCGGGGATGGAAGGCGGAACCGCGGCCGTCGTCCGCCAGGTGCACGGGTGCCGCGTGATCCGGGCGGGGGAAGCGGGGGCGGACGTCGAGGCGGACGGCGTCGCCTGGATGCCGGGCGACCCGCCCGGTCTCGCGCCGTCCGTCCGGACGGCCGACTGCGTGCCGATCCTGATCGCGGAGCGGGACGGGAGGGCGTTCGCCGCGGTGCACGCCGGATGGCGCGGCACGCTCGGGGGCATCGTCCCCAGGGCGGTGGAGACGCTCGCCTCGGCCGGGTTCCCTCCCGAGCGCCTCGTGGCGGCGATGGGCCCGGCCATCCTTCCCTGCTGCTACGAGGTGGGGCCGGAGGTGACCGCCCTCGCGGCGCGCGCGGGCCTCGCGGCGGCGGTGGCTCCCGCCGCGCGCGGGGGCCTCCCCGCGCGTCTCGACCTACACGGGGCCCTCCGGGCCCAGCTCGAGGCCGCCGGAGTTCCCCCCGGCTCGATCCACGCGGCTCCCCTCTGCGTCCGTTGCCTCGACGGCCGGTTCTTCTCGCACCGCCGCGAGGGGGGCGCTGCCGGGCGCATGATGGCGAGCATCGGATTCGCGAGGAGGACGGGCGCTCCGGGCGGCGTCAGAACGTGAGGGCCGCGAGCAGGAGCGAGGCGGCGCGGTCCCGTCCGCGGTACTGGTCGTCGCGCCGCCGCTCGAGACGGATCTCGATCCCCGGAGAGACCAGGACACCGAAGGAGAACGCGCATCGGTCGCCCCGGCCGGCTTCCGCCTCGGCTCTCGCGATCGGCGCCACGCGGTCGGAATCGCGGAACGTCGTCCACATCAGTCCCGCCCGGGCGTGCCACCCCCCGGATCCCTCGATCGTCGCGTCGAGCACGGCGCCCGCCCGGAAGCGGTACTCGAGCCTTCCCCACGGCCTCCGGTCTCCCGCGCCGGCGGCGGGCCGATCGTAGCCGGGGCTCTCGACGCCGGCCTCCAGCACGTTCAGGCTGGTCACGGGCTCGTCGCTCCGGTCGAGCACGTGGTTGGAACGGTGATGGAAGTAGACCCCGGCGCGCGCGGCCCCTTCCCGCTCGACTCCGACGTGGTAGAGGTAGTAGAGCTCGTCGACGTCGGAGCCGGTGAGCACGTTCCCGTCGACGTCGAGGACGGCGTGCCACCGAGGCGCGAGCGGCGGCGTCAAGATGCGCACCGCGAGACGGCGCGCGACACGATCGCCCCCGGCCCCGAGCGCGACGGCGCCGCCGACGTCCGGGGGCGCGGCGCGTCCGGCGGCCCCCGGAGCCTCCGCGAAGTCGAAGCCGACCGCCACCCCCGTGACGCCGGTTCCGAGCGGGCTCCTGCCGCGCATCCAGCGGGCGTGGAACGACACGCGCCGGTCCCCGGCGAGCGCCAAATCCAGGCGGGGCCCGACCGCGAGGTCGGCCCGAACGCTCCCCCCGTCGAGGAGCGCGTCGGCGCTCGCCTCCGCGCCCACGAGCACGCGGCCGACCCGGCGGAGCCAACGGGCGCCGGCCGTGACGCGTCCGTCCGCCTCGACGCTCCGCTCGCCGAGCACGGCGGCCGCGGAGGCGCGCCACGAGAGCCCCTCCGCGTCCGTTCGGCGGAACCCGCGGGACTCGAGCGCCGCGCCGGCCCAGCGCACGAACGCGGAGCCGGGCGCGTCCACGTCCCGCCGGCCGAGCTGCCCGACCGCGAGAACGAGGTCCGGGCCGGCGGCCGTCTTGAGGACGAAGGCGGCCTCCGCATCGTACGCGACGTCGCGGACGTCGAACGCGAGGTCGGATCCGGTCTTCTCGATGGCCGTGCGCGTGTCGAGACGGAGCCAGGCTGCCGCGTTTCCCCGCTCGATCACGGGAACGCCGACGCGCATGGTGCCGAGGAGGTCGAGGTCCGAGGAGAGAAGCCACGCCAGGGAGCCGCCGGCCTCCAGGCGGTCGGCGAGCCTCGGGCGCGCAACGGCCTCGCCGGCCGACGGGAGCGAGGCCGGCAGCGCGATCGCCGCGGCGACCGCGAGGATCCGGATCGGGCTCAGGGAGATGTCTCCTCGACGAGGACGAACGGGACCACGGACTCCGCGCGGGCGCCTGCGGCGTCCACGATCTCGACGCGAACCCGGTACTCGCCGGCCGGCCAGCGAGGGCCGGTCGGGAAGGACCAGCCCTGCACGGCCTCCGCTCCCTCCCGCACGTCCGGGTTCCCGAGAGGCGTGAATCGCCCGTCGTCCTCGCGGCCCTCCAGCCCGTACGCGACGCGGTAGGGTTCCCGTCCTCCGTAGATCTCGTAGAACAGCGTGATCGGATCGCCGCGGACGATCTCGTTCCCGGCCCGGGGAACCACGCGGAACGAGCCCACGATGTACGGCTCGTCGTACGAGGCGAGCGACGAGTAGGGAACCGGCTCGATCGTCCGGGCAAGGATCACGTCGCTCGTGCGGAGCTCCGGGCCTTCGGCCGGGATCTCGATCGGGACGCGGCGGAGGCCGTTGCTCTTCCCCTCGGGGTCCGCGGCCATGAGAGTCAGGGACCAGGTGCCCGGGTCGAGTCGCACGCGGGCCTGCGCGACGCGCTCCGCGCCCGCGCCCTCGGCGCGGAACGACGCCTCGCCGAGGACCTTGGGGGACCGTGTCGCGTCGCGGGGGACGATCCGCGCGACCAGGGCGGGCACCACGGAGTACTCCTCGAACGGGATGGAGACCGTCAGCACCACGAGAGTCGATCCGTCCGAGAGAGGAGATCGGTAGCGCGCGACGGAGGCCGCGAGATCCCTCGTGGCGTAGGTCTCCATCGTCTCCACGCGCTCGATCAGGAACTCCTCCTGCGACGGCACCGCCTGGAGCGTTCCCTGGTCGAGCAGAGCTCCCAGCTCCGTCCTGCCTCCGGTAATGTGCGTCGCGTACCAGGATTGCCAGAACGTGGACTCCTTGTCCTTGAGGTCGTCCACGTTCAGGAAGACGCTGGTCAGGCGGGGATCCTGGGACAGGCGGTACTCCCCGGACAGATCCCGCACGAACGGCACCACCACGATCGCGTCGAGCGTCTTGTTCGCTGCCGGCCGTCCCTCGTAGATCCATCGGATCAGGCCCCGGCTGGCCCCTTCGAGCCCCTCCGTGTGGGCGTTCGGATCGTCCTGGATCTCCGTGGGCGCCCCGTACAGGACATGGATCTTGCCGCGGTCCGTCATCCATCCCGGGCGCGGGCTGTCGAGGAACAGGCTGTTCGCCTCCTTGACCCGCTCCCAGAAGAGCTGCCGGTACTCGTTGGCGAGCGTTTCGGGAGTCGGGTCGCGCCGCGTCCAGAAGCGCTCGATGAACACGGAGCGCTCGCCGTCGCTCCGGAGCGATTTCCAGGCGCGCACCTCGTAGTCGGTCATGATGTACCGCGCCGGGCCGTTCGCCCAGTCCTTGAGAGAGGTGGAAGCGCCCGGCAACACGCCCGCGGCGGCGATCGCGGCGGCGATCGCGGCGGCGCGCACTCTCGAGCGGTAGAGCATGGCGTCGCGGCTCCTTTTCGTCCGGCACGGCGCGCGCGGCGGCGTCTCCGGCATGGGAGTATAATCCGACGGCCCGGGCGGCGCTCCGCGCCCGGGTCCGCTCGGGCGAGAGCGGAAGGACGCCGCGAAGGCGAGGAAGGACCCGATGGAGAAGCTCGTGAACATCGGCCAGTCGATCCAGATCAAGGGAGAACTCTCCGGCAACGAGGACCTCACCGTCGAGGGTAAGGTCGACGGGAAGATCTTCCTCAAGGATCACAACCTGACCATCGGCGCGAACGGACGGATCACGGCCGAGATCCAGGCCAAGACCGTCATGGTCGTCGGAGAGGTCGTGGGAAACATCACCGCGGACGACAAGGTCGAGATCGCCGCGACCGGATCGATGAGGGGCGACATCGTGGCTCCCCGGGTCGTGCTCGCGGACGGGGCCCGGTTCAAGGGGAGCATCGACATGGACCGGAAGCCGGGAGCCTCCGGTCCGCCCCCGCTTTCCCCGAGGCCCGCCGGCTCGCCGGGCCAGCCGTAAGGCGCGCCTCGCGGGGCTCGTGCGTTGGCTTTCCGACCGCGGAGCAGAGACTCTGGAGCCGAGGCCGCCCGCCCGGATGGGGCCGGAGGCGCCGCTCCGCCCGCGGCGGGGGCGGGCAGGCCGTGCGGAGGCCTGGGGCGGGCCCTGGCCCGGGCGTTCCGCGAGACGCGCCCCGAGATCCTCGACATCGGACCGCTCTGCGGCGACTCCGCGGTCTACCTCGCCAGGAGGGGATCGAGGATCCACGTGGAGGAGATCGAGGCTCCGCCGCCGATCCCGGACCGGCGGCCGGGCGAGGCCGCTCCGGAGATCGCCCCGTTTCGCCTGGAGCAACCGGACGGCCTTTTCCACCTCGTCCTCGCGTGGGAGGTCGTGGACTTCGTGCCGCCGAGCCGGCTCGCCGAGTTCGGGAGCGAGCTCCGCCGCGTGCTGCGGGACGGAGGGGTCGTCTTCCTGTTCTCGCACGCGCACCCGGAGTCGGCGACCGAGCGGCCGCCTCGCTATCTCCTGGTGGCGGACGACCTGATCGTCCGCGCGGCGTCGTCGCGCGAGCCGGCTCCCCGCTACGTCCACGCCACGAGGGATCTCGAGCGGGCCCTCGCCGGCTTCGACATACGGGGGATCCAGCTCCAGCGGAACCAGATGCGGGAGATCAGCGCCGTGAAAGTGGGGATGGGCTGAACCGTCCCGGCCTCCGAGGCTCCCAGGGCGAGATCCAGCGGGACAGCGGCGCCCGGTCCTCCGCGGCCTCGCGCTCCGGAGCCGCCTCCGGGGCGGCCCACGGCTCGACCTTGCGCCGGCCGGTCCCCTCGATCTTGTCGAGCTCACGGTGGGCGAGATCCCGGATGTTCTTGTGCAGCCCCTGCTCGGCGATCGCCTCCGTGTGCTTCCTTCGCCCGTCGACGAGCTCCGCCAGGTAGCCCGCGATCTGCTCCTTGGAGTAGAAGATCTCCGGCGCGTACGGGGAGAGGTTCCAGCTCTCGCAGCCGACGACCTCCTCCATCCCGAGAGCGCCGACGCGGTACTCGTTCGAGCCCCGGAGGTCTCCCCGCTGCAGGGCGGCCATGAGGTCCAAGGGGACCCGCGTCGCCTTCCGGACGAGCCGGCGCGATCCGGAGCCGTGGCCCGTCTCGATGATCTCCCCGACGCCGCCCGTGTTGTACTGGAAGAAGTGCACCTTGCCGGGGTGCCGCGCGCAGAGGTCCATCACGATGTCGTGGAAGGCGTTCACCTTCCGGCCCTGCCCCCCGATGATGAAGTCGTCCATCCCCACGATGCGCACGCTCTCGCCCGCCTTCTCGGGGACCGTCGCGAACGAGTGGCTCGACTCGCCCCAGAGGTACGCGAGGACGCCCTGCTCCGGGGTCAGCCGGTGCGCGAACGGATAGACGGTGTTCCTGCGGGTGATGAACGCGAACACGAGGCCGTCGAGCTCTTCGAGCGGCGGCAGGTCGATCGAGTCGGCGCAGATCGACACGAGGCGGCCGCCCCTCCTCACCTTCAGGCGGCGACGATCGAGGACCCCCCGGCCGTTCTCTCCGAGCCGCTCGTCCAGGAAATCGATCTTCCCGCGCGCGTCCACCATCAGGTTCTCGAGCAGGGCGGAGCGGTGGGAGAGGGCGTGGTGCATCGCCTCCTGCAGGGTCGGATCGACGTCCGTCTTGACGTAGAACCCCTGCTCGGTGCCGAAGGCCGACCCGTCGCGCTTGAGGAAGACGATGTCGTCCTGCGCCACCCACGTTCCCTCCCCCTGCTCGGGGTCCAGGCCGAGCTGGTGGCAGGACCAGGTGCTCTTCCCGGTCGCCGTGAGGCCGAACAGGAACACGCCGTACGTCTTGACCTTGCCGGTGCGAGCGTCGCGGGCCCGGACGACCTTCGTGCCCGCGTGCAACCCGAGGTTGCCCCGCTCGTCGGCCCGGAACATCCCTTGCCGGAGGAACCCCTTTTTGCACTCGCCGGTGTAGTCCGTGGCCAGCGCGATGTTGATGTCGTGCTCGGGGAGCGTGAGCACCTGCATCCTCAGGCGGTGCTCCTCCGGGATGTGGATCATCGTGAACTCGGGTCCGGGACGCCGGGAGCGGACCTCGTTCATCGTCTTCGCCCACATGTAGGCGAGGCGGTAATTCTTCGGGTCCGAGACGGAGACGTACAGGTTGCAGATCGGATTGAACTCGGAGTTGTCCCCCATCTGCCGGCGCGCGTGGACGAACGGGAGCGTCCTCATGAGCTGCAGGACCTTGTGGAGCTGCTCGGGGGCCTTCCGGACGATATCCAGCTGGACGTCGGTGGGGCGGGGGAGGACGACGCCCGGGCCCCCGAGGTAAACCGTGCGCGCCGCCATGCGGGAGGAGATCCCCGAGTACCAGACGCTCGACCCGTTGGCCGTCCGCCGCGCGGTCCGGAGGGCCCGCCGCTCGAGGGCCCGCATCGAGAGGTGCTCGATGTTGCGTCCTGCGAGGCAGCCGCGCAGGTTCTCGGCGAAACGGCGGTATACGTCCGGGTCGTAGGGGCCGCTGGCCATACCTTACCTCACCCCGCGAGCGCGCGCGGAGGCGGAGGATAGCCCCGGGGCGCAGGGCGGTGCAACCTCGCCCGGGGCCTTGAAACTTCTCCGTGGTTTGGCATAGCGTATCGGGTCCGCCTTCCAAAGCGGAGGAGGCCGTCATGTCGTTCATCCCGTGGATCGTCGCCGCCGCAGTGGTCGTCTGCCTGTTCGCGCTCTGGGCGTTCAATTACCGCAAGGTCGGACCCAACCAGGTCCTCGTGATCTCGGGCCGCACGACCACGGTGACGGAGCCGGACGGGCGCCAGCGGAAGGTGGGCTATCGCCTGCAGCTGGGCGGCGGCACGTTCGTGATGCCGTTCGTCGAGAGGCTCGACTCCTTCCCGGTCGAGGTCTTTTCCCTCTCGATCCACTGCCCCGAGGTCCTCTCGGCCCACGGGATCCTGATCTCGGCCGAGGCCCAGGGGCAGGTGAAGGCCGCGAGCGACGAGGCGCTCCTCCACCGGGCCGTCGAGAACTTCCTGTCGAAGGGGGCGAGCGGGATCGTGAGCGTCGCACAGGAGGTGCTCGAGGGGCACATGCGGGGGATCCTCGGCACGATGACGGTCGAGGACCTGTACGCGCAGCGAGAGGAGTTCGCGAGGCAGGTGCGGACGGCCGCGGCCGAGGACTTCGCGCGGCTCGGGCTCGACCTCGTCTCGTTCGCGCTGAAGGACATCTCCGACGCGCAGGGGTACATCGGCGCCCTCGGCGCGCGCCGGATCGCGGAGGTCAAGCGCGACGCGGCGATCGCGCAGGCGGAGACCGAGCGCGACTCCGCGATCAAGGCCGCGATGGCCCGCAAGGAGGGGGACGTGGCCCGGCTGCGGGCGGAGGCCGAGCTCGCCGAGGCGACTCGCGACTTCGAGATGCAGCGCGCCGATTTCCAGGCCGACGTGAACGCGAAGCGCGCCCGCGCGGACGTGGCCTACGACCTCGAGCGCTCGAAGCTCGACCTGAGCCTGAAGAAGCAGGAGTACGAGGTCCGCCTGACGGAGAAGCACCTGGCCGCGAAGGTGGAGGAGGGCGAGGCCCTGCGGCGCGAGAAGGAGCTCGAGGCGAACGTCCGGAAGCCGGCCGAGGCGATGCAGTACCAGGCCCGCCTCGAGGCCGAGGCCGACGCCTACCGGAAGGAGCTCGAGGCGAAGGGGAAGGCCGCGGGGATTCGCACGATCGGAAGCGCGGAGGCCGAGTCGGCGCTCTCGCGGGGCAAGGCCGAGGCCGAGGCGATGCGCGCGAAGGCGTCGGCCTGGAAGGACTACTCGGAGGCCGCGCTCGCCGAGATGGCGATCAAGGCGCTCCCCGATCTCGCGCGGGCCGTCTCCGAGCCGCTCTCGAAGGTCGAGAAGATCGTGATGGTCGGCGACGCCAGCGGGGCGCCGAAGATCACGGGGCAGGTCGCCTCCGTGCTCGCGCAGCTCCCCACGGTGGTGGAGAACCTGACGGGGGTCGATCTGAAGGAGATCCTGACCCGCGGGGCGAAGAAGGAAGAGCCGAAGGCCGGGCGGTAGGGGGGCGCGTCGATGCTCTCGGATCGGGTCAACCGGATCGCCCTGTCTCCCACGCTCCGCATCGCGGCGAAGGCGGGCCAGATGCGGGCGCAGGGGATCGACGTCGTGGACTTCTCGGTCGGCGAGCCGGACTTCCCGACCCCGGAGCCGGTCAAGCGCGCCGGCAAGGCGGCCATCGACGCGAACTTCACGAAGTACACCGCCAACGACGGGATCGCGGAGCTGAAGGCCGCGATCTGCGACAAGCTGAGGAACGAGAACGGCCTCGCGTACTCGCCCGACGAGATCGTGGTCGCTCCCGGCGCCAAGACCTGTCTGTTCCACCTTGCGATGGCGCTCTTCGGGCCGGGCGACGACGTGCTGATCCCGTCTCCCTACTGGGTCAGCTACCCGGACCAGGTGTCGCTCGCGGGCGCCAACGCCGTCTTCCTGCCGACGAGGGAGGAGGACGGGTTCCGGCTGCGGGCGAGGGCGCTCGAGGCGGCGATCACTCCGAACACGAAGGGGCTGATCCTCAACTACCCGTGCAACCCGACCGGGGCCGCCTACTCGAGGGAGGACCTCGAGGCGATCGCCGACGTGTGCGCCCGCGAGGACCTGTGGGTGCTCTCGGACGAGATCTACGAGCGGCTGCTGTACGACGGCGCCCGCTTCGTCTCGATCGCGTCGCTCGGGGAGAAGATCAAGAAGCGGGCGATCGTCGTGAACGGGTTTTCGAAGGCGTTCTCCATGACCGGCTGGCGGCTCGGATACGCGGCGGGCCCGCGCGAGGTCATCCAGGCCTGCGCCAAGATCCAGTCGCACAACACGTCGAACGCGACCTCCTTCGTGCAGAAGGCGGGAATCGCGGCGCTCTCGTCCTGCGGGATGGAAGTCGAGCGGATGAAGCAGGAGTTCGAGCGGCGCCGGAACGCGATCGTGTACCGCCTCCGCTCGATGCCGGGCGTGTCGTGCCCGGAGCCGAAGGGGGCGTTCTACGCGTTCCCGAACGTGTCCCGCTATCTCGGCAGGGAGTTCGGCGGCGCCTCGATGCGGAACACTTACGGCCTCGCCTACTACCTCCTGAAGGAAGCGCACGTCGCGGTGATCCCGGGGCAGGCGTTCGGCTCCGACGAGCACATCCGCTTCTCGTTCGCGCTCTCGATGGACCGCCTGGAGGAGGGGATGCGCCGGGTCGAGAAGGCCCTGGCGCGCCTGGAGGAGCCGAGGCGGCTGCGGCCGAGGGCCCTCAACAACGTCGTCACGAAGGTGAAGAAGCCGGTCGAGGTGCACTCGGTCGCGATCGTGGGCGCACGGAACGCGGCCCTCGCCGAGGCCGAGGCCCACCTGTCCCCGGACGGGTACTTCGAGTGGAACGCGGCGATCGGCGGGATCGTCGTGCAGCTCCGCACGAACTCGCCGCACCTCGCCGACTTCTACCAGGAGAACTTCTGGCCGGCCTCCCTGGACCGGGACCTCGAGCCCCACGCCGTCGTCTACGCGGTGAAGGACGTTCCCGGCCGCGAGCCGCAGGCGCTCCTGAGCCTCGACACGGCCACCGGCTTCCTCCTGAACAGCGCGTTCTACGGGCAGCTGCGCTCGCTCGCGCTGTCGCTCTCGGCCGACGGGGCCGCGCGGACGTCGGGCACCCTCCTGGCCCACGCCGCCGCTCTCGAGACCGATCGGGGAGGCGTGCTCGTGTGGGGCGAGCCCGGCTCGTCGCGCACGGCGATCCTGGCGGCGGCCCTGGGTCTTCCGGGCGTCCGGCTCGTGGGCAGCGAGGACGTCTTCGTGCGGCCGTCTCCCGACGGCCCGGCGGTCGAGCTCCCCGAGCGGAAGCTCTACCTCAAGGCGAAGTGGATCCGCCGCCTGCCCGAGATCGAGAAGCTCCTGGACCGGACGAAACTCGAGAACTTCGTCGTCGAGCGCGAGCAGTGCCACGCGGATCACCCCGACGGGGAGTGCCCGCTCGACCGCGGAGCGGCGGTGTGCGTCGCCGCGTCGACGGAGGGCCGCGTGCTGGTCGACCCGTCCTGGCTCGGCGGCGGGAAGCGGTCCGCCCGGCGCGCGCCGCTCAAGGCGTGCGTCTTCCTCGCGAAGGACGCCGTGCTCCCCGCCTCGCAGCGGCTGGCCCCGCGCGACGCGGCGAGGAGGCTCGCCGAGGGGAACCTGCCTGGGAGCCGGGGGCCCTCCGCGCCGTTCCTCAATCCGCACCTCGTGGGCGCGGATACGGCCCGCGGCGAGGCGATGCTCGTCCAGTACGAGAGGCTGTTCGCGGTGGCGCCCTGCCACGCCGTGAATTCCGGGGTCGGCTCCGCGGAGACGGTGGCGAAGAGGATCCTGGATCTCGTGGAGTAGGCGGCCGCCGGCCGGGGAGGCGCGGCGCACGATGGCGGATCGAGCGGAGAGCGCGCCCGGCGGCCTCGAGATCCTGTCCCCGTGCCCGCACTGCGGCGGCGCGAACACCTGGCGCCTGCTGCAGACGCTCCTCCGGTGCTCGTACTGCGACTCGGCGCTCTGGTGGCCGCGGAGGGCGGACCGGTCCGGTCTCCTCGTCGCGGAGGATGCGATCGAGGGGCCGGAAGGCCTCCTGGACGTCCTCGCGACGCTCGACGCGATGCGGGAGAGGGCGCGGATCGCGGGGCTCCGCTCTCCCGGGCCCGACGACGACCTCGCGCTCCGCCCCGATGCGCAGGACGACCCGACGCTTCCCCCCCTGCACGAGATCAAGGCGCAGCGCCGCCACCTGTTCGCTCTCCACGAGCACCGCTCCCTCCTCGTGCCGTACCTCCTGACCGCGAGCACGCTCGTCTTCCACGCGCTCGGGAGATCGAGGGAGGCGGGGAGGAAGGAGCACCGGAGCCTCTTCTTCACGGCCGAGGAGATCGTCCCCGCCTACCCCGAGCCGTGGGACTTCCGCGACCGCGGCCTCTGGGTCGCCCGCCAGCGATTCCGCCCGCTGGACGACGCGGCGCTTTCGCGCGGCCCGATGCGGATGCGGGAGACCGGATCCGATCCCGACGAGGCCCTGCGGCCGTGGCGGAACCGCAGGCAGGTCCTCGAGCCGGACATGGACCCGATCCACTTCCTGGCCGAGGCGTTCGAGTCGGATCGCTTCTGGGTCTTCCGGCCGTTCCACCTAGTCCGCGCGACGAGCCCCCTCGAGGCGGAATGGCTCCTCCTCGACGGCCAGTTCGCGACGGTAGCCGGCCGCCCCGACCCGGAGGAGGTCCGGCGGATCCTCGCAGGATCGTGGGAGACGCTCCCCGCCTCGGAAGCCCGGGCCGCGGCTCCGCTCGCGATCCCGTTCCGCTGCCCCGAGTGCGGGCAGGACGTCCCGCTCGACGAGGCGGGTACTTGGCAGCTCTGCCGCGGCTGCGGGCGGGTCCTCGAGCCCGGCCGCCTCGGTCTCGAGGTCGTGCCGCAGCGCACGATCGACCGCCGCCAGATTCCCTGGTGGCCGCGTCCCGCCCCTTCGGCGACCGCGTGGCTTCCGTTCTGGAGGTTCCGCGGGCGGTTCCGTCTCGGCGGGGAGTCCTTCGACGATCTCTCCGCCCTCTCTCGTGCCCTGGTCCCGGCCGCCGGCGCGGTGCCCGTGACGTTTCCCCCCTCGTGCGGCGCGTGGCTCCTGCCCGCCTTCGACGTCCTCACCGCCCAGGGCCACGACGCCTGGGCGTTCGAGATCGCCGCGGAGCTGACCGCCCTGCGGCCGGAGCCGCAGGACGCCCGGCTCGGGCTCGACCAGCCGGTCGGGCCGAAGGACACCGTGCTTCCCCCTGCGCACCGCGCCGGCGCGTTCGCCCGCTCGATGCCCCGCCTGGTCCTCACGCTCCTGCCGCCCGCGATCCAGGCGCGCCTCAACCCCGTCGCCCTCCGCAAGCTCGACGGGGCCCGGTTCGAGACCACGGGCGTCGATCTCGTCTTCGTGCCCGCTCCCGTCGTCGAGGGACGCGAGAGTCGCGTCCTCGGCCCGCGCCGCTCGGTTCTCTGGGAGCGCCTGCGCGACCGCTCGTGGCCGCCCGACGCCTGCCGGACGGTCCGTCGGTGGCTGCAGAAGGCGAAGGGCGAGGAGGCCTCGAGGAAGGCGCCCCTGGGCGTGCCGAGGCTCCGGACGGACTGACCCCCGAAGGAATCGATCCGTCTCGCTCCCCGCTCGTTCCAAGGTCTTGACATTCTCAAGTTAACAATGTTTAACTAGGTTATCCGAAGGAGCTCGCCGATGGGACGACGGGGGAGAAGGCCGGGACCGGCGCCGAAGGCGCCCGAGGACCGGCGCGGCCTCCTCGTCGGGGTCAAGGTCTCCGCCCGGGAGCTGTCGGCATTTCAGGCCGCCGCCGGGGCGGTCCCGGTCGCCACCTGGATGCGGAGCCGCGCCCTCGAGGCTCTCGAGGCGCGAACCTCGCGGGAGCGGCTCGACGCGTACGTCGCGCAGGCACGGGCGCTCTCGGATCGCGCGGCGGCCACCCTCGCAGAGATCGACCGGAGGATCGGAGAGCGGATCACGGTCGTGGAGCGGCTCTTGCGCACGGCGGGGGCCGCGGAGGCAGGGAGACGATCCGGCAAGGCGCCGGTGGACGGGACGAAACGGAGGACGTGATGTCCGAAACGCTGACGACCCCGTGGAGGCTCGATGCCCTCTTCAAGAGGGCGGAGAAGTCCCGGGAGGAGGCCGAGCGCTGGTTCCGCTTCCAGAAGCGCTTCGACGCCTCGCGGAGGACGGAGCGCGATCTCGTCTCGAATCGCGTCGAGGCGTCGCCTCCGCCCTGGAGGGACGGCCGCTTCGAGCCCTGAGGGGGGGCGCGGGAGCGCCTGGTGCCGAAGCCCGGACTCGAACCGGGACGGGCTAGGCCCACTAGATCCTGAATCTAGCGCGTCTACCAAATTCCGCCACTTCGGCCCGCGGTGCGGCGATAAACTAGCAACCGGGCGCCGCCGGTGTCAAGGACGGCGCGGCGCCGAGGTCGCGAGGCGTCGGAAGGAAGCATGAAACGCACTCCGGAATCGATGCCCGACGACCGAGCCGGCGCCGAGGGGGCGATCCTCGATCACGTGCGGCGCGCCGGATACGAGCCGCTTTCGCTCCGGGACCTTTTGGACGGGATGCGGGTCCCGCGGAGTTCGAAGCCGCTCTACCGCCGCGCGGCGCGAGCCCTCCTCGAGAGCGGCCGGATCGTCCGCCTCCCGGGGGGGAGCCTGGGCGCGGGCGAATCGCGGCTCGCTCGCGGGCGGATCCGCGTGCACCCGCGTGGGTTCGGGTTCGTCCGCCCCGAGGAGCCCGGGCCCGACGTCTTCGTTCCTCCGAGGCGGCTCGCAGGGGCGAGGCACGGGGACTCCGTCGAGGTGCGGATCACCGCGACCGACCGGGACGGGAGGCTCGAAGGGGAGGTCGTCGCCGTCGCCGAGCGGCGCGGCCGGCAGGTGCTCGGGGTCTTCCGGAGCCGCGACCGCGGCGGGGTCGTGCAGCCGTTCGACCCGGACGCGCCAGGCCCGATCGAGGTCCCCGGCGCGTTCCGGATGGGGGCGGCGGAAGGGGACGCGGTCGAGGTCCTGGTCCTGCGCCCGGGCGGGCGCGACGAGCCCCCCGAGGGGAAGGTCGTGAACGTTCTGGGCCGCCTCGGGCGAGCCGGAGTGGACACGGCGGTCGTGATCCGGCGCCACGAGCTCAGGACCCGCTTCGAAGACGACGCGAGCGAGCAGGCGAGGCGCCTTCCCGGGGCGGTTCCGGCCGCGGAGGCCGCGGTCCGGGAGCGGTTCGACGACCCGAGGCCGGTGACGATCGACGGCGAGACGGCTCGGGACTTCGACGACGCGATCGCCGTGTCCGAGATCCCTGGAGGATTCCGGCTCTTCGTCCACATCGCGGACGTCGCCCACTTCGTCGAGATCGGCTCCCCTCTCGACCGCGAGGCGCGCGCGCGGGGCACGAGCGTCTACTTCCCCGACCGTGTCCTCCCGATGTTCCCCGAGAGGCTTTCCAACGATCTGTGCTCGCTGCGGCCGCACGAGCCGCGGCTGGTCCAGTCGGCGATCCTGGACTTCGACCGGAGCGGCGAGCCGCGCGCGGTCCGGTTCGCCGACGGCGTGATCCGCTCCGCCGCCCGCCTGACCTACCGGCAGGTCGCGTCGGCGATCGAGGGGATCCCGGCGGAGCCTCCGGTCCCCCGGAAGATCCTCTCGATGCTCCGGACGGCCGACCGGCTCCGCGAGATGCTCGAGCGGCGCCGCTTCGCCCGGGGGAGCGTCGACTTCGACCTCCCCGAGCCGAGGATCCTCCTCGACGTCGAGGGGGTCATGACGGGGATCGCCGTCGAGCCGCGGAACCGCGCCCACCGGATGATCGAGGAGTTCATGCTCGCGGCCAACGAAGCCGTGGCGGGCCACCTGGAGAGGGCCGGAGCGCCTTGCCTGTACCGGGTCCACGAGCAGCCGGATCCCGCGAAGGTGGAGGCGCTCGCGGAGTTCGCCTCCGCGCTCGGCTACCGGCTCGGCGCCGATCCCGAGAGGGTCCGGCCGGAGGACGTTCGCCGCCTCGTGGACGCGGCCGAGGGGCGTCCCGAGCACGCGGTCCTGAGCCAGGTGGCGCTCCGCTCGCTCAAGCAGGCGCGGTACAGCGCGGAGAACGCGGGCCACTTCGGCCTAGCCGCGCCGGTCTACGCGCACTTCACCTCGCCGATCCGCCGCTACCCCGACCTCGCGCTCCACCGGCTGCTCCGCGCCCATCGGAGGGGCGACCGGCGCGCGGTCGCGCGGGCCGGCGAGGGTCTCGAGGACCTCGCCGCCGCGTGCTCGAAGCTCGAGCGCGAGGCCGAGGCGGCGGAGCGCGAGCTGCTCGAGTGGAAGAAGATCTCGTTCATGAAGGGGCGCGAGGGAGACGCCTTCGACGGGATTGTGACCGGCGTCGCCCGCTTCGGGCTCTTCGTGCAGCTCCGCGAGACCCTCGCCGAGGGGCTCGTGCGGGTCGAGAGGCTCGGGGCGGATCGGTTCGAGCTCCTCGATCGCCGCATGGAGCTCCGGGCGGAGCGGACCGGGCGCGCGATCCGCCTGGGCGACGCCGTTCGCGTCGTCGTGGACCGCGTGGACCCGGTGCTGCGGCGGCTCGACCTCTCCCTCGACCCGTCCTGGGCTCCCACGCCCTCGGGCAGAAGGGAGAGGACGCCTGCGCGCGCCGCGCGCCGGAGGGGAGGCTCGCGGGGGAGCCGGCGTTGAGCCCGGAGGCCCCCTGGTACCGCCTCCTCGACCACGCCGGCGACGTCGCGCTCCTCGTTCGCGCCCCCACCCTGGCCGCCCTGTACTCGGCGGCGACGCGGGCGTTGTTCGACGTCATCCTCGACGTCGGGACGGTGGAGGCGCGGCATCGCGTGGAGGTCCGGATCGAGGACGCCGCCGACGCGGAGGACCTCCTGGTCCGGTACCTCTCCGAGCTGCTCTACCTCCACGAAGCGCAGGGATGGCTCTTCCGCGAGGCGCAGGTCCTGGAGTCGGAGCCCTTGCGCCTCGTGGCCGAGGTCGGCGGGGAGAGGTTCGATCCGGGGCGGCACGCGATCGCGAGGCAGGTCAAGGCGGTGACGTACCACGATCTGCGGGTCTCCGAGGACGCCGACGGGTTCACGGCGCGGCTCGTGCTGGACCTGTGAGCGCGGGTCGCGAGGCGCGGCGTTCTCGCTCCGGTCCAGTTGGGCTATAGTCCGCACGCGCGCGGGCCGCGGCTGGGCGCCCGCGAGGCGGAGCCGGTATGCGGGGCTCGAGGTCCATGCGCTGCGTGCTCCTGCTCGCCGCCCTGGCGGGGACGGCCCTCGTGGGCGGGGCGCCGGAGGCGCTCGCCGCCCCCCGGAGGACGTTCCAGAAGAAGCAGTGCCTCGACTGCCACCAGGAATTCGGGAAGCGCGTCGCGCAGCTCGCGAACGTCCATCCGGGGGTCCGGGAAGCCCGGTGCGAGGATTGCCACCTCCGCCACGGGATCGTCCCGAAGCTGATCCTCAAGCAGGAGGGGGGCGCCCTCTGCCTCTCCTGTCACGACCGGACGCGGCTCGGTCTCGAAAGGCCCGAGGTCCACGAGCCCCTCTCGATCGGGCGGTGCACGGCGTGCCACGACCCGCACGGGTCGAACCGTGCCCGCCTCCTGCGGCAGGAGGGGAACGAGGGGTGCCACGCGTGCCACGAGCGGGGGCCGTTCGAGCGCTCCGTCGTCCACGCCGTCCTGCGGTCCGGCGGCTGCGCGGCGTGCCACGTGGCCCACGCGTCCGACCAGCCCGCCCTCCTGACCGGGCCCAAGGGGCCCCTGTGCCTCTCGTGTCACGCTCCCGCGGAGGAAGGCTTCCGGAAGGCCCACGGCGGCTATCCGGTCGAGCGAGCGGACTGCTCGAGGTGCCACGACCCGCACTCGTCCGCCGGGCCGGGGCTGTTCAGGAGATCCGTGCACTCCCCGGTGGCCGACGTCTCGTGCGACGCGTGCCATGGGAGCGCGGACGGCGAGAATCCGTTCGCGGTGAACGCGGACGGCGGCGAGCTCTGCGCGGGATGCCACGATGCCTCCCCCGATTCTGCGGGCGCGGCCCGCCACCCGCCGTTCGAGGGGGGAATGTGCCTGTCGTGCCACGATCCCCACGCCTCCGACTTCGCGAAGCTGGCGGTCCGGGGCGGCAACGCGCTCTGCACGGACTGCCATCCGGACCAGGGGGCCGCGCGCGCCGCTTCCCACCCCGCCGTCACCGAAGGCGCCGGATGCCTCTCGTGTCACGGCGCGCACGGGGCGCGGACCGGGAAGCTGCTCCTCGCGAAGGAGGCGGACCTCTGCGCTGCCTGCCACCCCGCGGACCCGGCCGCGCAAACGGCGAAATCGGTCCACCCGCCGTTCGAGAGCGGGGAGTGCGGGGCCTGCCATGAGCCTCACGGCTCGGACTTCCGGAGCCTCCTCCGGGGCCGCGAGGACCGGATCTGCTACGCCTGCCACGGAGACGCGGAGGCGGCCTTCGCGAAGAGCACGGTGCACGGCCCGGTTCTCTCCGGCCAGTGCACCGCCTGCCACGGGGCGCACACGGCGCAGGGGGAGAAGCTCCTGAAGAAGGAGGGAGCCGCGGTGTGCGACGGCTGCCACGGCGACCTCCGGGCGGGTGAGACGGGCGGCTCGGGCCACGCGCCGTTCGAGAGCGGGGAATGTCTTTCCTGCCACGACCCGCACGCGTCCGGCCTGGCGGGAATGATCCGGGAGAGGCAGGACGCGCTCTGCGCCCAGTGCCACCCGGATGTTCCCTCGGCGCTGGAATCGGCCAGGAGCCGTCACCGGCCGGTCCAGGAGGGAGAGTGCACGAAGTGCCACCACCCGCATCGTGCGAAGCTCGCCGGCCTCCTCGTCGCTCCCCGGCCGCCCCTCTGCACCGCGTGCCACGCGGGACTGGGAGCCCGGCTGGAGAAGGAGCAGGTGCACGCTCCGGCCTCGGAGGATTGCGTGCAGTGCCACGCGCCCCATGCTTCGGCCGAGAAGTCGCTTCTCGCCAAGCCTGCGCTGGCGCTCTGCGGCGATTGCCACGATCTCGGGGAGGAAGAATTCTCGGCGGCCCACCTCGGCATACGGCCGGAAGCCATGCGCTGCACCGGCTGCCACTCGCCGCACGCGTCCCGGGATCCGAAGCTCTTCCGGAGCGAGCAGCACGCCCCCTTCGAGGGCCGCTCGTGCGAGGAGTGCCATGTCGTCGCGATGCGCTAGGGAAGGGGCGGCGATCCCGATGGACCGGGCCCTTCTGCTCTTGGCGCTGGCGCTCGGGTGGCCGGCCGTCGGCCGCGCCGCGGACGATGAGGCCTACCGGCTGAAGCCGGGTGCGAAGGGCAGGGTGTGCCTGACCTGCCACTCCGAGTTCGCGGAGGTGCTCGGGCGCCCGTCGGTCCACACGCCGGTGAAGGCCGGGGATTGCTCCGATTGCCACGATCCGCACGCGGCGGACCACGCCGACCTTCTCGCCGACGCGCCCGAGAAGGTCTGCCTCGCCTGCCACGGCGGCGTCGTTCCGGCGGGGGCGAAGAGCGTGCACCGCGTCGTCGGCGAGGGGGCCTGCGCCCGGTGCCACGACCCGCACGCGTCGGGCCACCCGAACCAGCTCCTCAAGGCGGGCGCCGATCTCTGCCTCGGTTGCCACGGGGACGTCGGGAAGGCGATCGAGACCGCCCGGTTCCGGCACGCGCCGGTGTCCCGGGGCTGTCTCGCGTGCCACGACCCGCACGCGTCCGGGACGGCGCCGTTCCTGCTGAAGAAGAGCGTGCCGGGGCTCTGCGTCGCCTGCCACAGAACGGACTTGCCGGCCTTCACGGCGGCGCACCTGGGCTACCCGGTGGGGAAGTCGAACTGCGGCTCGTGCCACGATCCGCACGGGTCGAGCGTCCCCGGCATCCTGCGGGCGAATCCTCACGCGCCGATGGCCGGCGAGACGTGCGATGCCTGCCATCCCGGGCCCGACGCGGCCGCGCCGCTCGCGACGAAGCGGCAGGGCGTCGACCTGTGCCGCGATTGCCATTCCGACGTTCTCGACGAGGCGCTCTCGAGGAACCGGATCCACTGGCCGGTCGTGGACCGGCGGGGATGCCTGAACTGCCACGAGCCGCACGCGGCGCGGGTCGCCGGCCTGCTCTCCGGCGCTCCCGGGGACCTCTGCGGGGGATGCCACCGCGACGCGGTGGAACGCCAGGCGAAGTCGCGGGTCAAGCACCCTCCCGTGCAGAAAGGGGAGTGCGGCGCGTGCCACGAGCCCCACGCGGGGAACGAGGTCCACCTCCTCACGAAGCCGGAGGGAGAGCTCTGCGGCGCGTGCCACGACTGGGCGAGGCACTCGGCGCATCCGATGGGAGCGAAGGCGATCGATCCCCGGGACCGGAACCTGGAGGTCGGCTGTGGGAGCTGCCACCGGTCGCACGGCACCCCGTTCAAGGCGCTGAGCCACTTCGACCCCGACAGGGAGCTCTGCGTCCAGTGCCACGAGGGCCTCAAGAGGTGAGCGAATGAGCGGGATCGGACGGTCCGGCATGGTGCTCGCGCTGGCCGTCGCCGCGGGGGCGGGGATCGCAGCGGAGGCGTTCCGTCTCCGCCCGGTCGGCGTGGCGTATGCGGACGGGAAGGGCACCGCGCTCCGGGCGCCCGAGGGCGTCGGCTGCGGCCCCGACGGCCTGCTCGCGGTCGCCGACACCGGGAACGGGCGCGTCGTCGTCTATGAGGTGCGGGACGAGGAGATCGTCCCGCGCACGGACTTCGCCCTCCCCGAGCTGCCGTACCCGCTTCGCGTTCGCGTGGAATCGAAAGGCGACCTCCTCGTGCTCGACGGACGGCTCCGGAAGGTCGGGAGAGTCTCGGCGAGGGGGGAGTTCCGCGGGTACGTCGAGCCGGCCGGGACGCAGGGGATCGCCGCGACGAGGGGCTTCAAGATCGACGGGCGCGGGGACGTGGCGCTCCTCGACGTCGCGGGGGCCCGGGTGCTCTTCCTCGGCGCCGACGGACGGCCGGGTCGCGAGATCCGGTTCCCCGACGCTTGCGGGTTCTTCTCGGACCTCGCCGTCGACGGCAAGGGGACCGTGTTCCTGCTCGACGGCGTAGGGAGGCGGCTGTTCACGGCAGGGCCGGACGACAAGGCGGTGAGGCCGCGCCCGGCGGCGCTACCGGACGGCGTCGACTTCGCCTCGTCGATCGAGGCCGACGGCGCCGGCCGCCTTTTCCTGGTCGACCAGAACGGCGGGGCCATCGTGATTCTCGATGCCGACGGCTCGATGCTCGGCAGGCAGTCGATGATGGGCTGGCGCGAGGGTCAGCTCCGATATCCGGCCTCGATCTGCCTCGATGGGAAGGGGTTGCTCTTCGTCGCGGACCGCGGCAACAACCGGGTGCAGGCCTTTTCCGTCGGGCGGTAGCCTCCTGTCGTCCTCTTTCCGTTCCGCCCGGGCAACGCCAGTTCGATGTGTAGAGGAATTCATCGATTTCGGGTGTATTCTGGGTGGCGGGGACTACAGGGGGGACCTAAATTGCCAGGGGGTGGCATGCTCGTGTCGGCCCGAGGAGGACGAATGGCTCGGCCCTGCCGGCGACCGAGGGGAGCGCGAGAGCGCGCGATCCGTCTGGCTGCGTCGGCGCTGGTCCTGGGCTCGATGCTCGGCGCCGCGGCCGCTGCGACGCCGACGCCGCTCTTCGCGCTCTCGGACTTCGGGGGCGTCATCCCGTACAGCGCGATGGCGCGGATGTGCGCCGACCGCGAGCGGGACGAGGTGTACGTCCTGGAATCGAACGTCGTGCGCGTGTTCAACGCGGCGGGGATGGAAGTGTACCGCTTCGGCCACGACGTCGAGCTGGGCTCCGCCCGCGACATCGCCGTGGACCGTTCCGGCGACATCTACCTGCTGTGCAATCCGACGGGCGCGATGGACGACCGCCGTTTCTTCCTCGCGCATTGCGACTACAGGGGCGAGTTCCTCGGCCGGATCGAGGCGACGGGATTGCCGCCGAGCCTTCGGGACTTCTCGCCGAACGCGCTCGTCCTCGCCGGCGACCGCTTCCTCCTGGCCTCCGCCAGAGGTCTCGCGGCCGTCGAGCTCGGCCGGGACGGGCGGTTCGAGCGCGCGTGGGACCTGGCGGAGATCGCAGGCCTCGACGCGAAGCAGAGGGAGAGCGCGGAGCTGGGCGGGTTCTCCGCCGACGGGGAGGGGAATCTCCTCTTCACGATTCCGGTGCTCTTCCGGGCGTTCGTCGTGTCCGCGGACGGCACGGCGCGGGCCTTCGGCCGGTCCGGCTCCGGCGCCGGCATGTTCGGGATCACGGGCGGGATCGTCCGCGGCGACGGCGGGATGCTCTACGTGGCGGACCGGCTGCGAGGGGTCGTCATCGCGTTCCGGGAGGACCTGAGTTTCGCTGCGGAGTTCGGCGCGGGCCAGGGGCGCGACGCGTTCCTCGCCGGCCCGGCGAACGTTCTCGCGGGGGCGCGGGGCAAGATCTACGTGACGCAGACTCGCGGGCGCGGGATCTCCGTGTTCGCGCAGGGGCCGTCGTGAAGACGGGTGCCGGTCCCCGATCGCGCGAAGACGGACGCCGGATCCGGGGGCCCGGGCGGGGCATCGAGACGGGAAGAAACCTCCCGCGTCGGGAGGGCTCGACGGGAGGATGGATCGCGGGGCTCATGGGGCGAGGAGATTCGGGATGCCGGATCTCCGAGGAGGTGGGGAGATGAACTCTTGCAGGATCCTGTTCGTCCTGGCGGCCGCGGCGGCGCTGTCGATCGCGCCCGCGGCGGCGTTCCACTCCGGCGGCGCGGCGGAGTGCGGAGGTTGCCATTCGATGCACGAGCCCGCGCCGGGCGGGGACTACCTGCTCACGCGCATCGACTCGAGCTCGATGTGCCTGTCGTGCCACGCGGCCGCCGACACGGCGCCCTCGCGCTACCACGTCATGACGTATCCGGTCCCGGGCTCGGGGCTGCCCCCGGTCGAGCAGACGCCGGGCGGGGACTTCGCGTGGCTCCTCAAGTCCTACACGTTCACCGTGCGGGGCACGACGCAGACCGAGCTCGGCCAGACGCACGGCCACAACGTGATCGCGGCGGACTACGGGCTGACCGTGGACACCGACTTCGCGACCGCTCCGGGGGGGACGTACTCCTCGAGCGAGCTTGGCTGCCAGAGCTGCCACGACCAGCACGGCAGGCTGCGCCGGCTCGGCGGCGACACGACCTACACGTTCGCGCACTCCGGCGCCCCGATCATCGGCTCGGGCTCCTACGACACGAGCGTGGTCCCGACCGACACGACGGCGGTGGGCGCGTACCGGCTGCTCCGAGGCGGCGTCCTCGGCAGCGTCGACGACGAGCAGCCCGGCGTGACGTACAGCAACGTGTTCCTCGCCATCGTCCCGTCGACGTACAACCGGGTCGAGTCCGTGACGCAGACGCGCACCGCCTACGGCGCTGCGGGAACGGACACCGTGGGGAACTGGTGCGCGAGCTGCCACCCCGGCATGCACTCGAGCGGCAACTACGTGCACCCGGTCGACCAGAGCCTCGGGACGAACGTCGCGAACCACTACAACTCGTACGTCAGCACGGGGGACATGACCGGCTCGTCGTCGACGTCGTTCCTCTCGCTCGTGCCGTTCTCGGAGGACACGGGCGACCTCGCCACGCTCAAGACCCACGCGCTCATCACCGACGCCTATCTGGACGGACCGACGGCGACCGACAAGGTCACCTGCCTCTCGTGCCATCGCGCGCACGCCTCCGGATTCGTGGACGCGCTTCGGTGGAACTACGAATCCGATTTCCTCACCGTCGCCGATTCCGGCGGGACGCCGATCTGGCCGGGGATCGACAACGGCGCCGATGCGTCGTATCACAGGGGCCGGACCGAGCTGGAGATGCGGACCGCCTACTACAGCCGGCCCGCCACCCTGTTCGGCGCCTACCAGCGCGCGCTCTGCAACAAGTGCCACGGGAAGGACTGACCAGCCCACGCCCGGAAGGAAGTCCGGATCGATCGTCCGACCGGAAGGGGGCCGGCCCCAGGGCCGGCCCCTCGTTCGTCCGGGCGGCGTTGCCATGGCGGGCGCGGTCGGATAGCCTAGCGCCCCCCGCGGCGGACTCCCGGAGATCCGGATGGCGACGGGAAAGCTAGCGCGCACGCTCTGGATCGTCCTCGCCGGAACGGGTTGCGCCCTGAGACCGGCGGAGCCCCTGCCTCCGGCGCTCGAGGAAGGGTCGGTCTGGGTGTACCTCGCGCCGCTGCCGCGGGGCGCGGACCGGCTGTCGGTCGAAGTCCGCGGCATCGCCGCGGTGAGCGAGGGGGGCGAGACCTCGCCGCTCCGCGTGACGCTCCGTCGGCTCGGGGGGGACGCGACCGCGCGGGAGCGGCTCGTCGCGTGGGGCGCCCTCCCGGCCGGCCGCTACGCCGGCCTCGATCTCGCGCTGCAGGAGGCCTCCGTGGTCGGGCCGGACGGCCCCTCGGCCCTGCGCGTGCCCGCGGGCCCGACCCGCGTGGACGCGCCGTTCGAGATCGGGCTGCGGACGGCCTCGGTGGTCGCGCTCTCGCTCGGGACGGGCGAGGCGATCGTTTCCGGCGACCGGTTCGAGCCGGCCTTCGGTGCGTCGGCGCCGCGGAAGCTCGCGACCGGGCTGACCGGCCTCGTGTCGAGCCGGATCGCCGGGACGGTGACCCTCTTCGACAAGGCCAGCCGGGCCGTCGGCGCGGTGATCCCGGTGGGTCCGGCCCCCCGCGGGATCGCGGTGGATTCGAGCCGGTTCCGCGCGTACGTGGCGGTTTCCGGGGCGGACGCCATCGAGGCCCTCGACGTTCCGACGGCGTCCCGCATCGACCGGCTCGCGCTGTCCGGCGGGGACCGGCCCACGGAGCTGGCGCTCACGCCGGACGGCAGGCGGTTGCTCGCCGTCGACTCCGGATCGAACACGCTGAGCGTGGTCGACGTCGGGTCGTTCGTGGAGGAGCGCCGCGTCCCGGTGGGGAACGAGCCGGCGTGGGTCGTTCCCGATCGAGCGGGACGCACGGCGTTCGTGCTCAACTCTCTGTCCGACTCGATCTCGGTCGTCGATCTCCTCTCCGACGCGCCTCCCCTCACGATCGCCGTCGAGTCGGAGCCGGTCTGCGCCGCGCTCGACCGGGACGGCGGCCGCCTCTACGTGGGACACGGGACGTCTCCGTACCTGCTGGTCCTCGACACGGGATCCCTCTCCGTGCGGCAGCGCGTCTACGTCGGGCCGGGAACCACCGCGCTGGGCGTCGACCGCAGGACGGACCGGATCTATCTCGCAAGGAGGAACACCGGCGTCGTCGAGGTGTACGACCCATCCTCCTTCCTCCCGGTGGATTTCATCCCGGTCGAGGGGGAGGTGGGGCACGTCGCGGTCGACCCGGAGGGGAACTCGCTGTTCCTCGCGCTGCCGGACGCGGGAGAGGTCGGCGTCGTCGCACTGACCTCCAAGCGCGCCGGAAGCGGCCTCGACGTCGGCCCGGGCCCTTGGCGCCTGGCCTTGATGGGCGGCGAGTAGGACCGGCGATGCGTCGGCCCCGCGCCGCGCGCGCCGGCTCCCCCCGCGCCCTTCCGGCGCTCGTCGTCCTTGCGTCCGCGCTCGCGGTCCCGCCGGCTCGGGCGGAGGGGGTCACCGGGTACGCGGAGTGGGCGTACGCGCGGACCGAGTCGTCGGACACGGACTCGCTCGGCACGCCGTCCGAAACCTTCGTCCGATCGTTCCGGCAGCGGTACAACCTGTCCTGGGAGCGGCGGCTCTTCCCGAACCTGCAGGTCCTGGTGGGCGGGCTCTACGAGCTGGAGCGCAGCAGGCCCGAAGCCGACGGAGCGGTTTTCGACTCGCGCGTCTCGAAGCTCCGGCCGTTCGTGCTCTTCCGGCTGCGCTCGCCCGAGTACCAGGCCGATCTCGGTTGGAGCAGGAACGAGGACCGGTCGAGGATCGAGGGGGAGTCCGTCTCGTCCCTGATCCGCGACACCTACAACGCGACCCTCGGGTGGTTCCCCGAGAAGCTGCCGAAGACGAGGTTCTACTGGATCCGGACCGACGAGCGCGACGGCGACCGCACTGCGCGGGACGTGACGCAGGACTCCCTGCAGCTGCTCTCGGACTATCAGGCGGCCGGGCCCGTCACGATCCGCTACCGGGGATCCCGCGTCGAGACCTCGGACCGCGTCCTAGGGCTCGAGAGCAGCTCCCTTCTTCACACCGCGCGGCTGACCTACTCCGACGCGTTCTGGAACCGTCGGCTCACGGTCGACGCGGACTACAACGCGCAGTACCGGGAGATCGAGACGCGGACCCGCGGGACCGGAGAGATCGGCCTCGCGCTCTACCCCGCCGCCGGGCTGGCGTCGCTCGACGACACTCCCGAGGAGGATTCGCTCGCCCCGAATCCCGCGCTGATCGACGGGAACACGGAGTCCGGCGCCGGGATCGACCTCGGCCTCCCGGTCCCGGGGGCGGACGACCGGCCCAGGAACCTGGGGCTCGATTTCCGCATCTCGACCGAGGCGAACACCCTGTTCGTGTGGGTGGACCGGGAGCTCCGCTCCGAGGTGGCCGAGTCGTTCGCCTGGGAGATCTGGACGAGCGACGACGGCTTCCGCTGGGTTCGCCGCCAGCTCGTCTCGCCGGCCCCGTTCGGGCCGTTCCAGAATCGCTTCGAGATCCGCTTCTCGACGGCGACCTCGCGCTTCCTCAAGCTCGTCGTTCGCCCCCTGGTCGAGACGGTGCCGTACGCTTCGGAGTACCCGAACATCCTCGTCACCGAGCTCGAAGCGGCGAATCGCGTCAGCGCCGCGGACGCGGAGGGCCGGGCGACGAGCCGCGGCGCGATCGCGGACCTCGGGGTGCGGGCGAGGATGACGGACAGGCCGCTGCTGTTCTACGAGCTCACGGGGTACTACAACAGCACGGGGAACCTCCCGGCCACCTGGAACCTCTCGAACGGATTCCTGCTGACGCATTCCTTCGACCGGGTGTGGTCCACGTCCGCGCGCTTCGCGCGGGAAGAGGGCCGGGAGCGCCAGCTCGATCGGACGGCCTACGTCTACTCGGCGTCGCTCTCGGCCGTGCCCCTCCCGGCGCTGCGGTGGAACCTGGTCTGGAGCGGCAAGGACGAGACGCTGGGCGGGTTCTCGCTCGACCAGGATACTCTGTTCCTGTACTCGATCGCAGCCCTTCGCGAGGGGGTGGACCTGAACGTGGGGGTGGGCAGGAGCCTGACCACGAACGAGATCGGGCGCGAGGTGGAAGGGAAGCAGGCGAACGTCTCGCTCGCCCTCGCGCCGCATCCCCGGGCTACGTTCCACCTGAGCTGGCAGTCGCGCTCCGACGACTCGAGCGGAGGCGATCTGGCGGTCCCGATCCGCGCCTTCACCCGCGCCGCCGAGGGGAGCGTGGCGCTCCGGCCGCTCGACGCGCTCTACGCGTTCGCGTCGTTGCGGAGGGACTGGCGGGAGGGCGAGGAGCCCGTGGAGACCCGGAACGTCGCCCTGAGCTGGGTCCCGTTCCCCGACGGGGATCTCCACGTCAACCTCGGCTTCCACGAGATCTACAGAACCGATCTCGATTCCCTGCAGCGGACGTTCGCGCCGAGCCTCCGCTGGACGATCCGGGGAGGAACGTTCCTGGACCTGGCGTACCAGAGCCTGAAGCTCGATTCGCTCGTGGCTCATCTCGACACGAAGATCCTGAGCGCGACCCTCCGGATCGCGTTCTGACGGATGGGTGTAGATTGGGACGGCGACATGAGGAGCGGCAGAATGCGTACCTCCAGGTGCCTGCATCCGTTCGCGGCGTTCATCGTGCTCACCGCGGTCTCGTGCGCGGCGCGGCCGGCTCGCGTCACGGCGTTCCACGACCCGAACATGGACTTCACCCTGGTGAAGACCGCCGCCGTGATGCCGTTCGTCAACCTCACCCCGTCGCAGCCGGCCGCGGAGAGGGTGAGGGACGTCTTCATGACGATGCTCCAGGCCACGGGCGAGATCTACGTGCTTCCCCCGGGCGAGGTGGCGAGGGGGATCTCCCGGGCGGCGATCTCGAACTCGGCGGCTCCCACGCCGGCGGAAACGGTCGCGCTGGCCAAGATCGTCGGCGCCGACGTGATCGTGACGGGGACTCTCCGGGAGTACGGGGAGGTCCGATCGGGGTCGAGCGCCGCGAACGTCATCTCCCTGAGCCTCCAGATGATGGAGTCCCAGACCGGCCGCATCGTGTGGAGCGGCTCGGCGAGACGGGGCGGCGTCGACGCCGCGGACCGGCTCTTCGGCGGCGGCGGGGAGGCGATGGACGTGGTGACGGAGAGGGCGGTGGCGGACCTGCTCGACCAGCTCTTCGCGCAGTAGGCGGCGCTCTTTCCCGGGCGGGGTCGTTCACGATGCGCGGAAGGCTCGAGCGGCGGAGGCCGCGGTCCCGCGGACCCGTCGGGGCCGTGGTCCTAGCCGCGGCCTTGGCGTTCGCGGCGGGGGCCTCGCGGGCCGCGGGGCCCCCCGACCTCCCGGCGGAGGGAGTCGTCGCCGTGCTGCCGCCGGAGAACCTCGGCGGATCGCCGGCGCCGCTCGCGGAGATCCGCGGGGCGTTCCGCGTCGCGCTCGAGGAGCGATCGATCCGGGTCCTCGACGAGGCGACGCTCGATTCCTTCCTCGCGTCGCGGAGGCTGCGGCACACCGGCGGCCTTTCGGCGGAGGCGGCGAAGGCGCTTCTCGAAGAGACGGGCGCGGGCTTCGCCCTGATCACGTCCGTCGACCTCCACGAGGACTCCCCGCACCCCAAGGTCGCCATGACGTCCCGGCTCGTGTCGGCGGGAAGGGAGGCGGAGATCGTCTGGATGGACTCGGTCGACGCGGTGGCGGCCGAGTCGCCCGGCCTGCTCGGGATGCATCGGGCCGGCGACGCCGGGGTCCTCCGGGAGCGCGTGATCGTTGAGCTCGCGGACGGTGTCGCGGCCCGCTTCCGGGAGCCGACGGGAGCCTCGGGGAAGGTCGGCGAGGGCGCGCCTCGCGCGGCGAGGCGGTTCCGGCCTCGCACCTTCCACCGGTCCCCCGGGCCGGCGCCCGGGGAGGGGCGGATCCGCGTCGCCGTGATGCCGTTCCGCAACGACTCCGGGCGGGCGGACGCGGGGAACCTCGTCGCCTTGCAATTCGTCCGCCGTCTCGCCGCCTGGCCCGGGGTCGAGGTCGTGGAGCCGGGGGTCGTCCGGGAGGTCCTGCTTCGGGCGCGTCTCATTCAGGCCGAAGGGATCTCGTTGCCGCAAGCCGACCTGGTCCGCGAGCTCCTCGATGCGGACGTCGTCGTCGCCGGACGGGTGGACGAGTGGCGGGACGCCCCGGGCGACGGACTGGTTCCCAGCGTGTCGTTCTCCGCGCGGGGCATCGACACGCGGACGCGTCGCGTCGTCTGGGCTTCGACCACGGGGTGCCGGGGAGATCGGGGAGTCTTCTTCTTCGGCGTCGGACGGAAGCGCACCGCGAACGCCCTGGCGGCCGAGATCGTGCTCGGGGTGGTCGAGCGCGCGCTGGGCGAGCGGCGGGGCGCGCCGCGGAGCGAGTGAGGGGTCGGGCGGGCCCCTTCCGGCCGTCCGGGACATCCGGTGGTAGCCTGGAACGACGGCGCGCCCCACGTTCGGGACGGCGCCGCAGAGGGGGACGGGATGGGTGTTCGTTTCCTCCGCCTCGCGGCCGTCTGGCTCGCGGCTTCGGTCGGGGCCGGCGCCGCCGCCGGGACGGCCGGGGTCCCGGTCGCGGAGGGGGCGGAAGCCCTGGCGGTGGTCAACGGCGAGCCGGTGACCCTCGGCGAGCTCAGGCTGCAGATCGCCGCCTTCCACGCGTCCCTGGGGGCCCGGCCGGAAGGCGGCGCCGGCCGTCCCGACGCCGCCGGCGTCCTGGACCGGATGATCCGGGCGAAGCTGGTCGCGCTGGAAGCGGAGAACATGGGTCTCGACGAGCAGCCGGAGGTCGTGGCCGCGGTCGGGGCGTTCGAGAGGGAGCAGCGGAGGAGGCTGCTCTACGATCTCGAGGTGGCCGGAATCGAGCGCGGCGACCCGGAGGTGGCGGATCGCCTGTACCGGAGAACGGCCGGCCGCTACCGCGTGTCGTCCGTCCTGTTCGAGGACGCGGCCGAGGCCGGGAAGCTGGTGTCCGCCGTCCGCGCCGGCGAGGACTACGACGCGCTCGCGCGGCAGGCGGTCGCCGCGGGCCGGGCGAGGCCGGGAGACGACGGCGTCTGGATGGGCGGCGGGGATCTGCGTCCGGAGGTGGAGGCCGTGGTCGCGGGTCTCGCGCCGGGCCAGACGGCCGGTCCCCTGCCGCTCGCCGGAGGCGCGGCGGTGATCCGGCTCCTGGAGGCGGGCCTCCCCGACGATCCGGCAGCGAGGAGGCGGGCGGAAGAGGAGGCGCTCAGGGAGCGCAAGGTCGAAGCGCTCCGGAGATTCGGCGAGTCGCTCCGACGGAGGTATTGCAGGATCGACCGTGAGGTCCTGAACGGGATCGATTACGACGCGCCGGAGCCCGGGTTCGCCGCCTACTCGAAGGACGCGCGGATCGTCGCGAGGGTGGACGGAGGAGAGGCGGTCACCGTGGCGGCCCTCACGGAGGCTCTGCAGAAGAAGTTCTACCACGGGGCGGATAGCCCGAACCCGAGGAGAAGATACGCGGAGCTGAAGGAGGAGGTGCTCGACGACATGCTGCTGCGCCGCGCGGCCGATCTCGAGGCGCGGCGGCGCGGGCTCGACCGGAGCCCCGCGTTCCTGTCGAGTGCCCGGGGTTTTCGCGAGGAGCTGCTCTTCGGCGCTTTCGTCCGGAGGGTCATCGATCCGGAGATCCGGGTCGAAGAGGCAGCCGTGAGAAGGCACTACGAGGAGAACCGCGCCGACTTCGAGGCCCCAGGGCAGCTGCGGCTCCGGGCCCTCTCCTTCGGCGCGAGGGCGGACGCCGACGCGGCGATCGCGCGGCTGAGGGAGGGAGCGGCGTTCGAATGGCTCCGCGGCAACGCCCGCGGGCAGGTCGCCCCGACGGAGGGCGCGCGCGCGCTCGAGCTCCCCTCGGGGCCCGTCTCCGTGACGGACCTGCCCGAGGGCCTCCGGAGCGTCCTCGCGGGCGCGAAGGCGGGGGACGAGCGCCTCTACGAGGACCCGGAAGGATCGTGGCACGTGATCCAGGTGCGGGAGGTGCGGCCGCCCGAGCCGGTGCCGTTCGAGACGGTCCGGGCGCGGATCGCGGCGAGGCTCGAGGACGAGGCGCGAAGGAAGGCCGTGGAGGAATGGGCCGCCAGGCTTCGGGAGATCTACGAGGTCGAGGTCCTCGTCGATCCCGCGGGGCTCGACCGCATGCTGCTCGGCGGGGCGGCGGGCGCGCCCTGAGAACGGGCGCGGCAGCGGCCGCCTCCGAAGCGGGACGGTGTCGCATGGGCCAGGTGCCGGTCGCCGAGCGGATCGACGCCTTCCGATGGCGGATCCCGAGGTCCGGCGCAATGCGCGCCGACGGAATCGTCTTCGCGAGCGACCGCCTGATGGAGGATCTGCGCGAGGACCCTGCCCTCGCGCAGGTGGCGAACGTCGCGTGCCTCCCGGGCATCGTCGGCCGGTCCCTCGCGATGCCGGACGTGCACTGGGGCTACGGGTTCGCCATCGGAGGGGTGGCCGCGTTCGACGCCGAGGACGGCGTCGTCTCTCCCGGCGGAGTGGGCTACGACATCAACTGCGGAGTAAGGCTCCTCCGGTCGAGCCTCGATCGCGACGCGGTCCGTCCGCACGTTGCCCGTCTCCTCACGGAGCTTTTCGAGACGATCCCCACCGGCGTCGGCTCGCACCGGCGCGACGAGGCGCTCACGCCGCGCGAGGAGCGCGAAGTGCTCGTCCGGGGCGCGGCGTGGGTCGTCGAGCGGGGGTGGGGCTGGGCGTCCGACCTGGAGGCGATCGAGGCGGGCGGGGCGCTGCCGGGGGCGGAGCCGGACGCGCTTTCCGAGCGGGCGCTCGAGCGGGGTCGCCCGCAGCTCGGAACCGTGGGGAGCGGGAACCACTTCGTCGAGGTCGGGTTCGTGGACGAGATCTTCGACCGGGCCGCCGCCGACGCCTTCGGGCTGAGGCCGGGCGGCGTCACCGTGATGATCCACTCCGGCTCTCGCGGGCTCGGCTACCAGGTCTGCGACGACGCCGTCAAGGGGATGGTGAAGGCGGCGGCGCGGTACGGCATCGATCTCCCGGATCGCCAGCTCTGCTGCGCACCGCTCGGCTCCCCCGAGGCGAAACGGTACCTGGCGGCGATGGCGTGCGCCGCGAACTACGCCTTCGCGAACCGGCAGCGGATGGCCCACGGCGTGCGCGAGGCGTTCGAGCGCGCCCTCGGGACGTCGCCCCGCGAGCACGGCCTGCACACGCTCTACGACGTCTGCCACAACGTCGCGAAGTTCGAGACTCACGAGGTGGAGGGGCGCCCCCGCCGGCTGTGCGTGCACCGCAAGGGAGCGACCCGCTCGTTTCCCGCCGGCCATCCGGAGGTGCCGCCGCGCTATCGCGAGGTGGGGCAGCCGGTGCTGATCCCCGGCGACATGGGACGCTGCTCGTTCGTGCTCGTCGGCCTTCCGGGAGCCATGGGGGAGAGCTTCGGCAGCACCTGCCATGGCGCGGGGCGCGTGATGAGCCGGACCGCGGCCAAGAGCGCCGCGAGAGGCCGCGCCCTCCTGCGCGAGCTGGCCGATCGGGGAGTCCAGGTCCGCTCCGCGGGCATGGCCACGGTCGCCGAGGAGATGCCGGAGGCCTACAAGGACGTCCGCGACGTCGTGGAGGTTGTCGAAGGCGCGGGCCTGTCCCGGAAGGTCGCCCGCATCGTGCCGATGGGAGTGATCAAGGGCTGAGCCGAGGCGGCCCGAGACGAAACGAGGCGGCCCCAAGGGGGGCCGCCTCTTGCCATACCGTCCAAGGAACTCCGGCGGGCGGGGAAAGCTACGCCTTCGCCTTCTTGTGGCAGGTCGGGCACTTCTTGTCCGGGGCCTTCTTGCCGGCGGCCAAGAGACTCTCGTGGCAGCCCTGGCAGTTCTTGTGGACCGCGTCCTTGAGCTTCAGGACCGCTCCCTTCGTTTCCTTGGCGTCGTGGCAGTCGGAGCAGCGGTCCTTCTGCGCCATGTCCTTCACGGCGTGATGGCAGTCCTCGCACTTGGCCCCGGCGGCCACGTGGGCCTTGTGCTCGAACGTCACGGTCCCCATGTTGGACTCGAACTTGAGCGTCTCCTTGCCCGCCGGGATCTCGGCGGCCGTCGCGAGGACGCCCAGCAAGAACAGCCCGGCCACCAGCAGCACCGCTTTCCTCACCGTCATCCCTCCTCTCTTCGGGAGGCCGGGATCCTCGCCCCGGCCCCGTAGGTTGGCCGCCCGCCTCCCCGGCGCTCCGCGGCCGACTCCACCTCGTTAGGCTACCACAGCTCGGTCCCCCGTGTCGCCGCTCCTCCCATCCGGGGGCCAGGAGCGCATGCGATTCCCGTGCCCGGCGGCCCGCCGGAGCGCCTGCGATCTCCTGGTCCTCGAGGAGGCCGAAAAACGCTGCGACTCGGCGACGATCGCCGGGCGGCCCGCCGCCGGCCGGGGCCGGCGGCCACGCGGTGCGTCCTCTCCGGAGTGCTTCCCGACCCCCCATGGTGATACGATGGCGCGCGCCGCGACCGGCGACGGAGGCTACGTCATGGGCCAAGCCGCCCGGGACATCATGAACCGGGACGTCATCTGCGTGTCGGAGACGACGGACCTTCGCGACCTGGCGAAGCTCTTTCTCGAGAAGGGGATCACCGGCGCGCCGGTCCTGGACGCGGAAGGCGACCTGGTAGGGGTGATCTCGCAGACCGACCTGCTCTATTACCAGCTCTCCCGAGGAGACGAGCTCATGCTCGACTCCGATTTCTACCAGAAGGTGAAGGTCGAGGGGCGGCACGTGCCCACCGGCTTCCAGGTCGAGGATTCGAATACGCAGAGGGTCTCCGACCTGATGACGCCGGTCGTGCACTCCGTCCGCGAGTCGGCGTCGATCGAGTCGATCGCGCGCATGATGACGCGGCGGCACATCCATCGCGTGATCGTGCGGAAGGGCCGCAAGGCGGCCGGGATCATCTCGGCCCTGGACGTGCTCAAGGTCCTGGCGCGGCCGGATCGCGCTCGCCGCGGGCGAGGGGGGAAGGAGGCGGCGAAGGGAGCGGGGAGGACGGGAGCCCGCCGCCGCTGAATCGGCCGGGCCGGTGACAGACGGGCGCGCCTCGGCGGTCCGGCGGAGCCTCCGCGGGCGTCGGGGCGCAACTCAATAAGGACGGGAGCCATGATCATCCGAGACACGGACGCGCTCGACTACCACGCTGGGCAACGCCCGGGGAAACTCGAGGTCGTGCCGTCGAAGCCCTGCCTGACGCAGCGGGACCTCTCGATGGCGTACACGCCGGGCGTGGCCATTCCCTGCCTGAGGATCCAGGAGAACCCGGAAGACGCCTTCCGGTACACGGGGAAGGGGAACCTCGTCGCGGTAATCAGCAACGGGACGGCGGTGCTCGGTCTCGGGGACATCGGAGCCATGGCCGGCAAGCCCGTGATGGAGGGGAAGGGGGTCCTCTTCAAGCGGTTCGCGGACGTGGACGTCTTCGACATCGAGATCGACACCCACGATCCCGACGAGATCATCCGCTGCGTGAAGCTGCTGGAGCCCACGTTCGGGGGGATCAACCTCGAGGACATCAAGGCTCCGGAGTGCTTCCACATCGAGGAGACGCTGAAGCGGGAGATGGGGATCCCCGTGTTCCACGACGACCAGCACGGGACCGCGATCATCAGCGGCGCCGCTCTCCTCAACGCCGTCGAGATCGTGGGCAAGGACATCCGGAAGGTCCGCGTGGTCTTCTGCGGCGCGGGCGCGGCCGGGATCGCGTGCGCCAACATGTACGTGGCCCTGGGCGTGGATCCCGCGAACGTGCTCATGGTGGACAGCAAGGGCGTCCTCCACCAGGGGCGCGAGAAGATGAACCCGTACAAGGAGAAGTATCGCCGGAAGACCGACTGCAAGGACCTCGCCGACGCCATGAAGGACGCGGACGTGTTCGTGGGCGTCTCGGTGAAGGGGATGGTCAAGCCGGAGATGGTCCGCTCGATGGCGAAGGACCCGATCATCTTCGCCATGGCGAACCCGGATCCGGAGATCACGTACCCCGACGCGAAGGGTGCTCGCCCCGACGTGATCATGGCCACCGGCCGTTCCGACTACCCGAACCAGGTGAACAACGTGCTCGGGTTCCCGTTCATCTTCCGGGGAGCCCTTGACGTCCGCGCGCGCGCGATCAACGACGAGATGAAGATCGCGGCGGCGCACGCCCTCGCGGCACTCGCCAAGCAGGACGTGCCCGACATCGTCGTGAAGGCGTACGGAGGCGAGCACTTCTCCTTCGGACGCGATTACATCATCCCGAAGCCGTTCGACCCCCGCGTCCTCACCTGGGAGGCGCCCGCGGTCGCCAAGGCGGCCGTCCGGACGGGCGTGGCCGCGCGTCCGATCGAGGACTGGGACGAGTACGTCGCCGTCCTCGAGCGCCGGATCCTCGGGAAGAGCCGCGAAGTGATGCGGGTCGTCCGGCAGAAGGCGATCAAGAGCGAGCCGCGGCGAATCGTCTTCCCGGAGGGGGACGAGGAGAAGGTGCTGCGGGCGTGCCAGCAGATCCTGGACGACAAGATCGCGACCCCGGTCCTCCTCGGCGACGGCGACGCCATCCGCGCGCAGGCGCAACGGCTGGGGCTCGATCTCGGCGGCATCCAGCTGGTCGATCCCCGCGGTCACGCCAAGCGCGAGGATTACGAGAAGAAGCTGTACGAGATCCGGAAGCGGACCGGCGTCACACCGTTCGAGGCGAAGCGGCTCATGGGAGACCCGCTGCACTTCGGCGTGATGATGGTGTGCGCAGGCGACGCGGACGGGCTGGTGTGCGGCCTGAACCGGTCCTATCCCGACACGATCCGCCCGGCGCTCCAGATCATCCGGCTCAAGGAAGGGGTGACCCGGGTCGCGGGGATGTACTGCATGGTGCTGAGGGACAAGGTGCTGTTCTTCGCCGACGCGACGGTCAACATCGACCCGACCGCGGAGCAGCTCGCGGAGATCGCGATCATGGCCTCGATCATCACGAAGGAAGATTTCGGGATCGATCCGAGGGTCGCGATGCTCAGCTTCAGCAACTTCGGTTCGGTGCACCACGCGTTCTCGGAGAAGGTGCGGAGGGCGACCGAGATCGTGCGGGCCGTCCGGCCCGATCTCGTGGTGGACGGAGAGATGGCGGCCGACACCGCGCTCGTTCCGGAGCTCTCCGCGACGACCTTCCCGCACTCGGCGATCCAGGGAGACGCGAACGTCCTCATCTTCCCGGACCTCCAGTCCGGCAACGTGGCGTACAAGCTGGTGCAGCACCTCGCGGGCGCGGAAGTGATCGGCCCGATCCTGATGGGGCTGAACCGCCCGGTCAACGTCCTCAACCACTACTCGTCGGTCAGCGAGATCGTCAACATCACGGCGATCACCGCAACCATGTCGCTGCGCGCGGACCAGCCGGTGCTTCCGAGCCGTCCGGCGGCGGGGGCGCGCTGATTCCTCGCGCGCCTCGATTCCGTCCCGCGGCGGGGCGGCGAAGCCGCTCCGCCGCCTCGGGGCGCCCGATCGAGATGAGGAGCCGCTTGATCCGCGTCCTGGTCCTGGCGTTCCTGGCGATCGCCTCCGCGTCCGGCGCGGCCGGGGCGGACGACGACACGTGCCTCGGCTGCCACTCGGGCGGGGCGCTGGAGAAGCCCCGCCTCGACGTGAAGACGGCCGTCCTGAGGGCGTCGGTCCACGGCAAGGCGGGTCTCTCGTGCACCGACTGCCATTCCGATCTCGCCGGCGTCGAGGAGTTCCCGCACGGCAAGGTCGCCGTGGTGAGCTGCGGGAACTGCCACGGCGAGATCTCGTCGGTCTACGACGGGAGCCTGCACGGCGAGGAGGCGCGGAAGGGGGTCGCCCTGGCGCCGCGGTGCACGACGTGCCACGGCACCCACGACGTGCCGGCGGTGAGCGACCCCGAGGCGAAGGTCGCGAGGGCACGGATCCCGTTCCTGTGCGGCTCGTGCCACAAGGAGGGGACCCCGGTCACGCGGACCTACGACATTCCGCAGGACAAGATCCTCGAGCACTACTCCGAGAGCATCCACGGCGAGGGCCTCTTCAAGCGGGGTCTGATCGTCAGCGCGGTTTGCATCGATTGCCACACCTCCCACAACCTCCTGCCCCACACGGACCCGCGCTCGAGCATCCACCGCGACAACGTGGCCAAGACGTGCGAGAAGTGCCACGCGCAGATCGAGCGCGTCCACCAGAAGGTGATCCGGGGGGAGCTCTGGCAGAAGTCCCCGGACCGGGTTCCGGTATGCGTGGACTGCCACCAGCCGCACCGGGTCCGCAGGGTGTTCTACGACACGGGGATCTCGGACGACCAGTGCATGCGGTGCCACGGGAACCCCGCGTTGACCGCCGACCGCGGCTCCGGTCCGGTATCGCTGTACGTGAATCCGTCCGAGGTCCACGGCTCGATCCACCGGAACACCCGCTGCGCGCAGTGCCACACCGGCGCGGACCCGACCGCGAAGGTCCGCCCGTGCGAGACGATCCGGACCCGCGTCGACTGCTCGATCTGCCACGCCGAGATCGCGAGGACGTACGCGACCAGCACTCACGGCGTTCTCGCGGAGCGAGGGGACCCGAACGCACCGGTTTGCCGGGACTGCCACGGCGTCCACGCCACGAGGAGCCGGAAGGATCTGGCGTCGCCCACGTTTCCCACGGCGGTTCCGACGCTGTGCGGGAAGTGCCACCGCGAGGGGAACCGGGCGGCGGTGCGCTACCGCGGCGACGAGCGCCGGGTCGTCGAGAACTACGTCGAGTCGATTCACGGGAAGGGGCTGCTGAACAGCGGGCTCGTGACCACGGCGAAGTGCACGGACTGCCACACCGCGCACCACGTGCTTCCGCACTCCGACCCGGTCTCGAGCGTGAATGCCGGCAACCTCCCGACGACGTGCGGACGCTGCCATACGGGGATCTACGAGACGTTCCAGCGGAGCATCCACTCGCCCGCCGTGTCGCGGAGCGATGAGAAGCTGCCGACCTGCTACGACTGCCACACGTCGCACCAGATCGTCCGGCACGACACCGACAAGTTCAAGCTCGCCATCATGGGCCAGTGCGGGAAGTGCCATCGGGACGTCACCGAGACCTACTTCGAGACCTACCACGGGAAGGTGTCGGAGCTCGGGGGGGTGACGACGGCGAAGTGCTACGACTGCCACGGGTCGCACGACATCCTGCCGCCGATCGATCCCGGCTCCCGGCTGTCGCGCCAGAACATCGTGAAGACGTGCGGGCAAGAGGGGTGCCACCCGGGCGCGCACCGGCGGTTCGCGGGATACCTCACGCACGCCACGCACCATGACCGGCACAAGTACCCGTGGCTCTTCTGGTCGTTCTGGTTCATGACCACGCTGCTCGTGGGGACCCTCACCGTGTTCGGCGTCCACACGCTCCTGTGGCTCCCGAGGTCCTGGCAGCTCATGAAGCGCCGGAAGACGATCGAGGCGGCGCCCCACGGGAAGGAGTATCGCCGGTTCCCGATGCTCTACCGGGTGCAGCACCTGATGGTGATCGTGAGCTTCATCGGGCTCGCGGTCACGGGGATGTGCCTGAAGTTCTCCTACCTTCCGTGGGCCCGGTGGATCGCCGCAGCCCTCGGCGGGTTCGAGTCGGCGGGGTTCATCCACAGGGTCTGCGCGATCATCACGTTCGCCTACTTCGGCATCCATTTCTGGGACCTGGTGCGCAAGAAGCGCGCCTCGGGAAAGAGTTGGGTGCTGTTCATCTTCGGACGGGACTCCATGATCCCGAACGCCGACGACTGGCGGGACCTCGTCGGCACCTTCCGCTGGTTCCTCGGGCTGGGCCCCAGGCCCGCGTACGGCCGCTGGACGTACTGGGAGAAGTTCGACTACCTCGCGGTGTTCTGGGGGGTGGCGGTGATCGGGGCCACGGGGCTGATGCTGTGGTTCCCCGAGGCCTTCACCTACATCCTCCCGGGGTGGTTCATCAACGTGGCGACCATCGTGCATTCGGACGAGGCCCTCCTGGCGACCGGGTTCATCTTCACGATCCACTTCTTCAACACGCATTTCCGGCCGGACCGATTTCCGATGGACCCCGTGATCTTCACGGGGAGGATCCCCGTGGAGGAGTTGCGCGAGGACCGGGGGAGGGAGTACGAGGATCTCGTGCGCACGGGGAGACTCGACGAGAACCTGGTCGACCCGCTCCCTCCGGCGGTGGTGCGCGGCTTCCGGATCTTCGGCGCCGCGGCCCTGGCCGCCGGAATCGGGTTGATTCTGCTGATCGTCTGGGCGGAGATTTTCGGGTACCGCTGAGGAGGCGACGTGAGAGACGAACGATGAGGGCCCGCCGCGCTTGGCTCGCGGCGATCGCCGCGGCGGCGCTGGCCGCCTGGGCTGCGCCCGCGGCGGCGGGGCCGGCAGACGAGGACTGCCTCGCCTGCCATTCCGGGGGCGCGCTGGACGACGCGAAGCTCGACGTGGACGCCAAGATACTGGGGGCGTCCGCCCACGCGGGGATGTCGTGCACGGACTGCCACGCGGATCTGGCGGGGGCGGATCTTCCCCACGGCACGACGGGGCCGGCGGCATGCGGGAGCTGTCACGAGGAGGAGGCCCGGGCGGTGGAGCGGTCCGCGCACCGGCAGGACGATCCCGACTCTCCGCGCTGCTGGTCCTGCCACGGGGGCCACGATGTGCGGAGGGTATCGGCCGAGGACTCGCGAACCGCGCCGCTCCTCCAGGACCGCACCTGCCTGGGCTGCCACGCGAACCCGGAGATCGCGGGGAGACACGCTCTTCCGGTCCGGGAGTCGGCAGAGGACTTCGAGCAGAGCGTGCACTATCGCGCGCTCCTGGGAGGGAACCCGGCGGCGCCTAGCTGCACGACGTGCCACGGAGCCCACGACAACGTGTCGCACAAGGACCCGGACTCGCCGATCGCCCGACCGAACGTCGCCTCGACCTGCGGGATGTGCCATGCGGAGATCGCGCAGGAGTTCGCGGAAAGCGTGCACGGGAAGGTCCTGGCGGAGGGGAACCCGGACGTGCCGACCTGCACGGGATGCCACGCCGAGCACGCGATCCGAGGGCCGAAGGATCCGCGGTCGCCGGTCCACCCGTCGCACATCGCCACGACCTGCTCTCACTGCCACGAGAACGAGAGGCTCGCCAGGGAGTACGGGATCGCGTCCGCGCGGCTCCGGACGTTCGTCGGCTCCTACCACGGGGCCGCGAGCCGGTTCGGGGACTCCACGGTCGCCAACTGCGCCTCGTGCCACGGGTCCCACGGCATCCGTCCGTCGAGCGACCCGAGGTCGAGCATTCACCCCTCCAACCTCGCCCGGACCTGCGGGACGTGCCACCCGCAAGCGGGGCTCAACTTCGCCACGGGGAAGATCCACGTGCGTGACCTTCCGGAAGACAACTACTGGGCCTGGCTCGTCCGGCGAACGTACGTCTCGCTCATCTGGGCGGTCATCGGGGGGTTCGTCGCCCTGATCGCGGTGGACCTGTGGTGGAGGTTTCGGACGCGGCGATCGAGGAGGGGCGAGGCATGAGCGACGGCAGGCACGCGTCCTCGCCGTTCATCGGCGACGACGAGATCTTTGTCCGGATGACGCTGCAGCAGCGGCTCCAGCACTTCCTCACGATCGTGACCTTCGTCACGCTCGTCGTCACGGGCTTCCCTTTGATCTATCCGGAGTGGCCGATCTGGTCCTGGATCGGGCTCGGCGAGAGGTCGTTCGCGCTCCGCTCCCTCCTCCACCGGATCGCCGGGACGGGCCTGATCGCGGCGAGCCTGTGGCACGTCGTGTACGTGATGGCGACGGAGGAGGGGGCGCGCTTCTTCCGCGAGATGCTGCCGAAGGCGATCGACATCTGGCAGCTCGTCGAGGCGGTCGGATACCAGCTCGGGCTCACGGAGACGCTCTACCGGCGCGGGAGGCTGCGCGGCTTCCTGGATCGCCGGCCGTGGTGGAGGTTCCGGGAGCCGCCGGCCTACGGGAAGTACAACTGGATCGAGAAGTTCGAGTACCTCGCGATCGTGTGGGGCAACATCGTGATGATCGTCTCGGGGCTGTGCCTGTGGTTCTTCGAGGCGGCCTTCGCGATCTTCCCGAAACCGGTCATGGACATCGTCAAGCTCGTGCACGGGTTCGAGGCGACGCTCGCGTTCCTGGCGATCGTCATCTGGCACATGTACTGCGTCCACCTCAACCCCGAGGCGTTCCCGATGAGCCGAATGTGGCTCGACGGGAAGATCTCCGGTAAGCTGCTTCGTCACCACTACCCGGGCTGGTACCGGGAGATCGAGGCCGAGCGCCTCGAGAAGAGGCGGCTCGAGACCGCGCTCCACTGGTACGACCGCGAGAAGCCGCCCGGATGGGAGGGACCGAGGGGTGTCGCCGGCGCCGGAGGGGAAGGGTAGGCGGGTCGAGAGCGCCGCGCGCGGCGCCCTGGCGATCGTCCTGGGCGGGATCGCCCTGGGGCTCGTCTTCAACGGGATGGGCAGGACGGGGCGGCCGCCCCGAGGCCTCGAGTGGATCGCCAGGCCGGCGGTGCTCCCGACCCTGGAGGGCTCGGGGGGGCCCCCGGTCGAGCCATCCCCTCCTGCGGACGCGGGTTCCCGGCCGGGGTCCTCCGGGGAGCCCGCCGAGCCGCAAGGCGATCTGCCGGAGATCCCGGAGCTGGACCAGCCGATTCAGGCCCAGCTGCCGACCGTCAAGAGGCTCTTCGACGCGAAGGCCGCCCTCTTCGTCGACGCGCGCGAGCCGGAGGACTATGGCGCCGGCCACCTGCCGGGCTCGATCAATCTTCCCTTCGACAAATCGGTGGCCGACCCCGAGACGGTCGAGAGGGTGGACGCCGGCGGGAGGCCGGTCGTGGTTTACTGCGAGGGGTTCCCCTGCGAGGTATCCACGCAGGTGGCGTGGGCCTTCGTCCAGGCCGGGCACCGGCGCGTGCTCGTCTACACCGGCGGGTTCGGAGAGTGGGCCGGCGCCGGCTATCCTGTCGCGAGGGGTGGAGGGAGCGCGGAGGGGGCGAACCGATGAGCGTCCTGCTCCGGCTCCTCTCGCGTTCCCCTGCGATCCGTCTCGGCCAGATCGTGATCGGGGGAATCTTCGTCGTGGCCGCGCTCAGCAAGATCGGGGACGTCGCGGCCCTCGCGACGCAGGTTCACAACTTCCGGATCGTGCCGATCTGGAGCGAGAACCTGATCGCGATGACGCTGCCGTGGATCGAGCTGCTGGCGGCGCTGGCGCTCCTCGCCGGGTACCGCGCCCGCGGGGGAGCCTGGGTCGTCGCCGCGCTCCTGGCGGCGTTCACGGCCGGCGTGGCGCTGGCCATGGCGCGCGGCTTCGACTTCGAATGCGGCTGCTTCGGGACGGCCGACCGGACGAGGGTCGGCGCGCTGAAGGTCGCGGAGAATCTGGCGATGCTGGCCGTGGCGGTCCTGGCCGCGCGCCGCCCAGCGGAGACCGACTAGGCGCCCTTCTTGGAGGCCTTCGCGCGGTTCACCGCGCGCGCGAGCCGCGACTTCAGGCGATCCGCCTTCCTCGCGTGGATCACGCCGTGCTTCGCCGACCGGTCGACGAGCGCGAGCGTCTTGGGAAGGGCGGCCTCCGCCGTGGACGCGTCGCCCGTCTCCGCGGCCTGCCGGGTCTTCTTCACGACGGTCCGGAGGCGGGAACGGTGCCGACGGTTGCGGTCCCGACGCTTGAGGTCCTGGTGGTGCTTCTTCAGAGCGGACTTGTGCGAAGCCATCTCGATCTCTCACCCCCGAAGCCGGGTGGCGACTCGGCTCGTTTCGGCGGAACGCGACGGCGGATTCTAGAGGAGCGGGGCCGAATCGTCAAGGGACGGGGGGATCGGCTCACCGTCCCGGGGCCCGCGCCCCCAGGCTCGCGAGCCGGTCCCGCGCGATTCGCGCCTCGTCGCTCTCGGGATAGGCGGAGACCACGTGCTTGAGCTGCACGATCGCCTGGGGGATCTGGTTCAGCTCGAGGAAGGCCAGGCCCTTCTTCAGATTCGCCGCCGCCGCCCGATCGCCGTCCGGGTACCTCTCGAGCATCCGGTCGAAGCCTACGATCGCCTCCTGGAACTTCCCCTGGCTGAACAGGCACTCTCCGATCCAGTAGAGGGCGTTGTCGGCGAGGTCGCTCGAGGGATACCGGCTCGCGTACTCCTGGAACCCGGAGATCGCGAGAGCGTAGCTCCCCTTCGAGAAGTCGGCGTAGGCCGTGTTGTAGAGCGCCTCGGGGCTCGGGAGGGCGCCCGCGGCGGCCGCCTCGGGCGGCGCCCCGGCGGCCGTGGCGTCCTGGGGCGCCGCCGGCGGAGCGGCCTCGAGCCGCCGGACGATCTCCCTGCCCGCCAGGACCTCCTGCGACAGCCGGTCGAGGCGCCGGTTCGCGTCGTCGAGGCGGTCGTCCAGCGCGGCCTGCTGCCGGGAGATCTCGTCCGACTGGACCTTGAGATCGGCGAACTCGGAGCGCCGGACCGGCTCCTCCGCTCCGATCCGCGCCTCCACCGCCGAGAGCCGCTCCGACGCCGCGGCCTGCTCGCGACGGATCTCCTGGATCTGCCGCCGGGCCTCGTCGACGTCCCTCTGGATCCGGTCGAGCTGGTCCGGCATCACGCACGCGGCCGTCGCGGCCGCGAGAGCGAGGGCGGCGGCGGCGGTCGTCCGCTGGATTCGAGGCATGGCTCCCCCTGGCGTCGATCCCGCGCGCTCAGGACTCGACGTAGAACTCCGCCCGGCGGTTCCGGGCGAAGGCTTCCTCGGAGCGGCCCGAATCGGCCGGCCGCTCCTTGCCGTAGGAGACCGTGCGGATCCTGGTCGCGTCGACGCCGAGGCTCACGAGGTAGTCCCTCACCGCCGCGGCGCGGCGCTGCCCGAGCGCGAGGTTGTACTCGACGGTGCCGCGTTCGTCGCAGTGCCCCTCGATCCGGATCGAGCGCTTGGGGTTGGCCTTGAGCCACGCGGCGTTCCCCTGGAGGACGGCGCGGGTCTCCTCGGTGAGGTCGGAACGGTCGTACCCGAAGTACGCGGTGCGGAGCACCCCGCGCCGGTTCCACTCGTCCACGCTCGGCTCCGTCACCGGCGCCGAGGCGACGGCCTGCGACGGGAACGACTCCGTCACCTCCTGCCTGGCCTCCGCCTCGGGGGCGGGGGCCGCGGGAGCGGGAGCGGCGGGCGGGGGAGTCGTCACCGCCTCCTCGGCCTTCTTGCAGCCGCCGAGAACGGCCAGGAGAACCAGGAGGGGGAAACCTGCGAGCGCGAACGTTCTGGGTCTCATGGGGCTTCTCCTCGCGCGGGCCGGAAGCGGCGCGCGAGGAATCGTACCAGCGCGGCACGACGCGACGCAACCGGTTCCGGCGCGGGCGCTGAACTCTCTCAGCGGGACCAGTCCGGCGTGTAGCCGTGCTCTCCCCTCGTCAGCCGGCGCACCGCGCTCCCGTCCGCAGCCATCGTGTAGATCTCGTAAGTCCCCGACCGGCTCGACGCGAACACGAG
>ERZ1649853.13-NODE-13-length-89693-cov-8.440014_pt1 | contig 89693 bp, 103 predicted proteins | sample MGYA00575353_ERZ1649853 | MGnify/ENA primary metagenome ERZ1649853 (study PRJEB40853, sample SAMN11349654) | freshwater sediment metagenome | isolation source: river sediment | host: Sediment | place: India: Okhla Barrage, New Delhi | collected 2017-02-21 ...
GGACCCGAGTCCCGAGCTCGACAGGCTCGGATGATAGACCGCTACACTACCGGGGCAATGTGCGAACGCCATCGAGCAGCGGGTCGCAAAGCGCCGCCGTGAGGCAAAAGCCGACTGCGTATATAAGCGTTGGCGGTTGGCCGGATTGCTGGCTTCGGCGTGCCAGCATCTTCTCCGAAGCGGTCCGGTCACTGTTTCGGCGGAGCGGGCGGTGGAGCTGGGGCTTGAGGCTTCGGCTCGTCCTTGAACTCGTCCAAGGGCCTCGTGGTGTAGACTCCGCACTTCATGCAGTAGAACGTTACGAAGTCCTCGTCCTTGTCATCGGCTATGAGCTCCTTGCCGCACATCCTGCACTTCGTCTTCATCTCTATGAGCTTCATCTTGACCAGCCTGTTGGTGACCTCGGAATGCCAGCTCCTTGTTAAAGCTTTTTGGCAGCCGGGCAGGTCACTTCCAGCTGACCAGGATCTCCTCGCGGTTGAAGACCCTGAGGCTTATCCACAGGATGACCACGTCCGCGGCCAGCACGCCGAACGAGAAGGCGAACATGGGGACGATGTCCGTCGAGAGCGCCCCCGCCAACGTGAAGAAGAAGAACATCAGGATTGGCAGGATCAGGACGCCGCCTATCTGCTGCGAGACCCTCACATCGTTGACCTTTGATGAGATGATGACGTTCGTCAGAATGCTCATGGCGCACATCCCGGGCGCCAGGACGAGCACGCCGACGATCCAGTAATCGTTCGGGAGCGGGTAGTATCCCAGGACTGGGCCAGTCAGCAGGTCGACCACGATCGTCGCCAGGAGGAACGAAACCCATGTGGAGGCCATGGAGACCAGGAATATCGAGCCCGACTTGCCTGCCAGCAGCTCGAGGTCGGTCGCGGGCGTCGCCAGCAGCGGTTCGAGGCTCCTGTTCACCTTCTCCCCCACGAAACTGTACGACGCGGTCACGGTCGGGATCATGACGGGTATCATCACGAGGAGTATCAGGAGCACGTTGAACAGGACGGCCTTCAGATCCTCCAGCTCCTGGTTCTCTCCGGCGTACTGCGATTCACGGACCGTGTTCCCGAGGTCGAGTGTGAGGTCGACCATATAGCATCGGAAGAGCATCGAGTCCTTGACCTGGCTGAGCTCGAGATGCGACTCCGTGAAGCTGGAGTTCTCGACTGTCGAGTTCCTGACGATGCATCCGTTCAAGATGCTGTTCTTGATGGCGACATTCTCGAACAGCGCATCGTACATGATGGCGTTCGTGAGAGTGATGTTGGAGTAGGTCGCGGTGATGTCGAATTCGAGGTTCACTTCGCTCGTGCTTTGTCTCGCGAGCTGGTTGATGGGGACGACGTATACGACGGGCAGCACGAGGGAGATGAACATGGGCATCAGGACGATGGTCATCATGATGTACTTGTTCCGCCAGAACTCGGCCATGTCCTTCCTGGCGACTATCCAGGCGCGGTCCCACCTCACTCCTTCTCACCCCCGACGAGCCTCATGTACACGTCCTCGAGCGAACGTTTCAGCTCTGTTACGTACTCTATCTTCGCGCCGGCGCGGGAGAGCGCATCAACGAGCGCTGGATTGCGCGCCTCAGGGTCGTCGAGGTCGACCATGAGCCTTCCCTCCTCCACGCGCACATTGGACGCGAACCCGAAGCCTCGGATGACATCGGCATATCCAGGCAGGAGTTCCGCGAACTCGAAGACCGTCGTCCTGCCCCAGTACCTCCTTGCCAGCTCCTTCGGGGAGCCGACGGCGAGCGCGGTCCTGTTCATGATGGCTATCCTGTCGCACAGCCGCTCGACCTCGTCCAGGTGATGGCTGTTGATGAACACGGTTCTGCCCTCTTTCTTGAGCGCGATGAGGAACTCGCGCACCGTCAGGGACGCCGCTGGGTCCAGCCCGGCCGTGGGCTCGTCCAAGAAGACCACCTGCGGGTCGTGCACGAACGCCCGAGTGATTGCGATCTTCTGCTTCATGCCCTTCGAGAAGGTCGCCACGGGCTCGTCCTTACGGTCCCATAGCTCCAGCATGCGGAGGAGGCTCTCTATCCGCTCCTCCCGCTTCCCGCTAGGTACTCCGTAGAGCCGCGCGTAGAAGTCCAGATTCTTCGCAGAACTGAGAGATTCGTAGAGACCAGGGGACTCTGGGAGAACCCCGACGATGCTACGGATCTTCTCCGAATCAGGCTCTTTGTTGATCTCGTATCCGTTGACGAAAGCGGTCCCCGTACTCTGCTTGATCAGACACGCGAGCATGCGCATCGTGGTCGTCTTGCCCGCGCCGTTAGGCCCTAGGAGCCCGAAGACCTCCCCCTGCTTCACCTTCAGGTTGAGGTCCTCGACAGCGACATTTCCGTCGAAGCTCCTGCCGAGCCCGGAAGTCTCTATCATCAGCCTTCTCCTTCAATCGCAGATGCCCTCAGATGCAACACAGTGATAAGCGTCGCGCCGAAACAACCTGTCTGTTCACATCTTGGAGGCCATGATTTTCAGGATGGCCTCCGCGGGCGCTCCGTCCGTCTCCTGGAGGGCCTTCTTCGCTTCGGAGGCGCTGCACCCGGTCTGGTCCATCACGAGCTTGATGTCCTCTTGTGGGATGCCCCCTTCCTCCGTCCGCTCCTCGCGCTTCCGCTCGCGCTCCTGGACGGTTCCCGCAACCTGGTAGGATTTCTGCCCCTGGACGGTGACCGCGGTGACTGCGGCGTCCTTGATCACGAGCTCTTTCGTCTTCGTCCTGATGATGACCTCTTCGACGTCGGCCAGCTCCTGCTGGTCTATCCCCATCCGCTTCATCATCGCCTTCATCTGCTTGGGGTTCATCCTGCCGCCGGGCATCATCTCGGGCCACCTCTCTTCTTCAACGGCCTCTCGGAACAATGGCTGGCGATATATTAGTTTTGGAAAGCGCTCCAAAGTCGATATATACAAGGCTCCCGCGTTCCGGTTCCTCAGAGAGGTTAGAGATGACAGAGACTCCTCCGGCCGCGCCGACCACAGGCGCGACGCCGAAGCAGCGCAGGCTGTGGTACATGGTGATCGTAGTCGCGGTCGCAGCGATACTCGCGTTTTCCGCGCTGGCAGCGTTCTACTACGCACAGGCGGCGGATTACAGGGACTCGAAGTACAGGACGCAGTACCAGATACTGAATGAGATGACCGCATTCATACCGGTCGTCAACTCCACCGCTGATGTCATGCTCGACACGGCCGAGGACAACGGTATCAGGCGCGCAGCGGCGCTCTCGGGTACGAGGATGATGGAGATGCTGGCAGGAGACGCTTTCGCTCTGGGCGTCATGTACGACAACGGCAGCGACAGGAACACTGCGTTCTTCGCGCTCGGCGCTTCCTTCTCGAGCTTCGCCACGGTACTGTACGAAGGATATCAGCTGCTATCGAGCCCGTCCCATGTGTTCACGGCCGAGTACATCGCTTCAATCGACGGCGCCACAGGAATCATGACGCAGATCCTGGGATATCTGCAGATGGGCTTCGTGGCAGACGTGAACGGGGTAGAAGACCCGTACCATGTCGTGGGCGGCATACCGATGGTGTCCATTGCGTCCTCAGCGGCTGCCCTTGCGGCGCTGCTCGCGTAATCCCGAACCAAACCATTTCCCCGAAACCCGATTCCCTCATGCGAATGTTTTATACACCCTTCAGACATTGATGATTCACAGCCATCCCGATATGCGTGGGGCGACAGAATGGCCGACACCACCAAGGACCTGATGGACGCGCAGGAAGCGCTTGCGAACGGAGACTTCGATGCAGCAGTCTCGAAGTACACGAAGGTCATCAAGGCGGACCCGAAGTGCGCAGAGGCATACTTCGGCAAGGCGGAGGCGTCCGTGGGCGTCCCGAAGATGACCCCTGAAGAGGTCATGGAGCTCTACAAGAAGGCCGCTGAGCTCGACGCGAAGAACCCGATCTACCACTCGTCGTACGGCGCGTACCTGCTGGACGTGGGCAGGTTCAACGAGGCAGAGGCCGCGTATAACAAGGCCGCGGAGATAGACTCGGACAACGCGAGGTACTACTGGTCCGAGTTCGGCGTCGAGTACATACAGAGGGCACCCGTGGTCATGGAGAAGTTCCTCGACGACAAGACCAAGGAGATGATTCTCAAGAAGGGTCTGAAGTACCTCCTGAAGGCCGCGGGTATCACGGAGGAAGAGGCGAAGAAGCTCCTCTGAAACCGCTCAGCTCGTGATTTTTACCATGGTCTGCTTGCCTGCGCATGCCCTGCAAACGCGGGTGAGCGGGTCGGCGTCCTGGTGGCATATCAAGCGGCCGCAGAGAGGACATGTCGTGTAAGCTGGCCGGCCGCAGATGCTGCATATCCCTATCATCGACATTGCGTCTTTGTGAAGCGACTTTGCGCGAGATAAATCCTTCCCCGGGTCAACGCCGGAGCAGCCCGAGCCAAGCGAGCCCCTCGACCACGCCGTCCCCGTTGTGGGCCTTGGCGACATATGAGGCCGCACGCTTCGTGCCCTCGAACGCGTTCCCGACAGCGATGCCCCACCCGCACTCGGAGATCATCTGCTCGTCGTTGTCCGAGTCGCCGATGGCTGCGACGTCGGCGATCGAGATGCCGAGGATTTCGCACGCCTTCCTCACGCCCACGAGCTTGTTCATCCCTTTCTGCATGATGTGCACGGCCCACCCGGTGGTCTGCACGTCCACATCCCAGCCATCGAGCACCCTCCGGACCTCCTCGAGGCTGACTTCGCGCTTCAGTCCGATCTCGGTCTCCCTCCACCGATCCGTGAAGAGCCTGTCCGCGGGCATCTTCGTCTTCAGATGTTCATAGGCCGCCCGGGGCTTCGAGGGGTCGCCCAGGACCCATATCTTCTGCTGGTAGCTGACGATCCCGCCGTTCTCGGCGACTATCGGCCCCCTGAACCCGAGGTAGTTTGAGAGAGCGTACGCAATCGGCAGAACGTTCCCACTCGCAAGCATCACGTGGAGCCCGCCTCCCTCGACCGACCTAAGCGCTGCGACGGCCTCGAGGCTCACGCTCCTGGAATCATCCGAAAGAGTGCCGTCGACATCGACTGCGATGGCCTTGACCTCGCCCGGGCCGGGCCTGCCCTTCCTGCGCAGAGGAATCACTTGCTCCGAAGCTCTCCCAGGGTAGTGACTCTCTCCGCAAAAGCATTGTGCTTGTGGATCGACTCCTCGCTCTGGCTCCTGACCTCCACATGCACGGAGTCGCCCAGCTCCGGGTACTTCGCGAGCAGCTTCCCCAGGATGTCCCTGACGACGTCCTCGACGAACTTCGGGTTGCTGTGCGCAGCGAGGACCACGTTCGCCTCGTCGTCCCGTTTCAAGATGCCGTACGTGGGGCTGCTGAGGGAGCTCTCGACGATCGCAATCAGGTCGTCCGCCTCGACCTTGACCTCTTCCGGGACCTCGAGCATCAGGGTCGTCACGTTCCTCTGGTTGTGCGACGCCACGGCGAGCTTGCCGTCGAACCGCTCGAGCTCAGGGGTCTCCGAAAACATGATGTGCCTAACCGACTCCTGCGCGCACGGACATGCCGTCATGCCCGTCACCTGCACGCCGACCTCCTTCATGAGCCCGTTCCCGCGCATGGCCGTCGCCTTCGCCATCAGCTTGAACGGCTCAAGTGACGCCTTCCCACCATCGGGCCTGCGCTCCAGGAAGTACTGGGCTGACATACGCACTTCGGCGAAGGACGCATACTCGTGTCTCTCGAGGAGCTGCCTGCAGGTCTTCGCTGCGAGGTCCTCGAGGCTCGAGGCGGGCTCGCGGACGCTCTTGTCCAAGGCCTCCGTCACGACCTCGATGTTTCGGGACATGTGTGACCCCCGCTGAGTCGATGGGAGGTCCACGAAGATGTCTATCTCGGCCGTGAGGTGGTTGTCCCTACCGTTCCTTCGGACAACTATCGGCTTCAGGACGCCCGTCACACCCACCCGTGTCAACCTGAAGCTGTTCTCAAGCCTCTTCGCCTGACAGCCCATTCCCGCCTTGATCGTCAACGGCCACGAGTAAACCTGGACCCGTTATAAAGTGTGGCGAGTTTACTAACCGTGCGGTAGCTCATCCGCCCTTTTTATTTTCAGTCGTACCGGGCGCACCGCTGGCAGTAGTACCTGTTGTACTCCGGGATGTAGTCCATCTGCGCACCACACCTGCTGCATGTCCGCACGGGCATCGGTGGCGGTACGGGCGCGGCCATGGCCTTCTCCGCGACGCTCGAAGAAGCCCCGAGTGCCCTCGCGCGGGACTTCAGCTCGGCCTCGTCCTTCAACACCATCATCTGGAACGCTCCGCCGAGTACCATCGAACCGAGCATGGCAACGAGCACGACGAGCATCTCCTGGTCGAGCCACATCACGCCGATGCCGACAAGCAGGCCGCCGACCACGGCAGTGACGACGCCGATCGCGGCCTCGATGTACACGAAAGTAACCACGAACGCGATCAGGCCCGCCACGAGCCCGACGACCGTGCTCGCCGTCAGCGCACCAACCACGATGAAAGCCAACAGCCCGGCGGTGACGCCTATCGCCACATTCGCGAGGAAGACGAACAAAGCGCTCCCGACGATTGACGCCAGCATCCCCACGATCAGCCCGACGATCCAGCCGCCGACCGCTGTCCCCAGCGCGAACCCGATGAGCCCGCCGATCATCGCCCCTATGAAGGACATCACGTGCCGCCACGCCTTCCTCCCGGCGAAGGCGAGGAACAGCCCGACTATCACGAGCAGGAGCGACACGACGAACATCAGGTCGCTGTCTAGGCCGAGGTCGTACCCGAAGAACTCCTGAGGACCCTGCTGCTGCATCGGGCACGAATATCCTCACCCGACGACATTAATCCTTCGCAGGCCAAAGCGATATCTAAGCACAACACTATCAGCCCTGCTGGATGATATGCGGAGTGGACGAGGCCGGGAGAGGACCCGTCATGGGCCCGCTCGTGGTCTGCGGCATCTGCGTGCGCTCTGACGCGAAGCTGCGGGAGCTGGGGGTCAGGGACTCGAAGCAGCTCAAGCCGGAGAAGCGCGAGGAGCTGGAGCCGAAGATACGCAGGCTCGCGGACGTCGAGGTCATAGAGGTCTCGGCCGCCGAGATCGACTCCATGCGCCTCCACCTCACGATGAACCAGATCGAGGCCAAGCTCTTCTCCATGGTTGTCAACCGCCTCGCCCCTGACATCGCATACCTCGACGCGGCGGACGCCAACGAGGACAGCTTCGAGCGCATGGTGTGCTCGGAGCTCAAGTGCCACCCGAAGGTCGTCTCGAAACACAAGGCCGACCAGTTGTTCCCGGTCGTCTCGGCCGCGTCGATCGTCGCGAAGGTCCGGAGGGACCTCAGGGTGAAGGAGATCTCAGACCAGCTGGGAGCGGACATCGGCTCGGGATACTCCCACGACAAGGTCACCATCGCGTTCATGGAGGAGTACCTGGACAAGAACGGACGCCTGCCCCCGGACACCAGGAACTCGTGGGACACATCGAAAAGCATTATGATGAGGAAACGCCTCCGCCCCTTGGACTCGTTCGGGTGATCAGATGGTGGAGCAGTACTTCAGGGACATGATAGAGAAGTTCAACAAGAAGTCCTCGGAAGACCCGAAACTAGCGAAGGAGCTCGCAGGCATACGCAGGTCCGTGCTCATCGAAGTTACAGACGGCGACTCGTTCAACTTCGTGCTCGACAACGCAAAGGTCGGGGAGCTCCTGAAAGGCAAGATAGACAACCCGGACATCCTGGTGGTCGCCAGCACAGAGACCTTCAACCAGCTACAGTCCGGAGAGCTCCGAGTGATGAAGGCCTACGCGATGCGCAAGATTCAGGTCAAGGCGCCCCTCGAGGATGTCCTGAGGCTGAGGAAGTTCTTCTGAACCTGGGCCCGTGCTAAGGATACTTTTAACTATATCGTCCACGTTAGAGCCGGACAGCGGGGTGGGGTAGCTTGGAAATCCCATCAGGCTCATAACCTGAAGATCGCTAGTTCAAATCTAGCCCCCGCTACGATTTAATTCTACTATAAAAATATAAATATCATTCTTTATTTACGGCCGCCGTCAGCCTTGATCTTTTCATCTGCTGCCTCACGAGGCCCAGCTCCAATACCTTTCTGGCTTCTCTCCGTGGAATGCAGATGATCCAGTTTGCGCTCCAGCTCCCATCATCTTTGAGATACGCTCCAGTCAAGCTCGACTGGGCCGATATCCCGAGTCTTCTAATCATCATGAGGACGTCGTCGAACACCTCGCTTCTGCCGAGTGCCGACAAGTAATCATATGCGGAGATTCCGTAGATTGTGTGCTCCCTGAGCCCGGCCAGATTCACTTCTCGCGATCTTCCTCTCCATCCGAGGCCGTGCTGGAGGACATGGAAATCGAGGTCGCTGTGCCGAGATTGTCCGATGCAGATCCTCCCATTCCTCTGGCAGACATGGCCTTCTCCGTCGAACCACGGTTGAAGACTTGCGCGCCAAGTGAGAGGGTCATTCGACTGCAACACCCATTTGGGGATGTGATACGCTGTAGACGCCTTGTCACCCACAGGCACACCGTTGTTCGCCAGCCACTCTGCGACGAATCGCGAGTAGATGAATCCCCGGATTGCCTTGGACCCATTCCCGGGCATCTGCGGAGTGCCCAAGTCGTACGAGAATACGTCAACGCAGAGGCCTCTGAAATGCTCGAACAAGTCAGTCTCGTGCGATGCGAACGTGATGTTAGCGGCATGTTCTCCCCATTCGTCCTTCATGAGCCACACCGACCCCTCTGCCATAACGTATGATACGATGGCAGCTGCCTTCCTCCTGAGCTCGTCGTCGTTCTCGAGTTCTTCCTTCGTCGGCAGTCTCACCTTGTCGCGACACATCTCTCGGTACACGCTGATCGCGTGTTCGTTCGCCCACGTCCTGTCCTTGGCGACCCCGCGGCATGCCACTCGCTCCCTTAGGCCGTCATCGTCCGCTATGCCCAGCATCTTCTCGAGCAGCGATTGGGGGATCGTCAGCCGCCCGATTCGGTAGTAGTGCACAGAGGACTTCGGGATGTCGAGGTGCTTCGCGAGCTCCTGGCAGTTGCCGTACCTCGATGCGGCCTTTTCGATGAGTTCCTTCTGCAGTTCCGGTGGCAGGGCTACCCTGTCCTCTCTCCTGTATGCGCCCCTCGTCCCTCTGGTCATGTAAACCAGTCGGTCGAGCGCGGACCGACGTTTAACGTCCAGCACTGCAGGTACGCTACGTCCAGATGTAGTGAGTGCGGGCGCGTCTCGGATGCGTATAGGAATTTTGATATAGCCGGGAAGACACATAGGCCGCCCGTGACCTATCACGCGACCTGCAAGGACGTCAAGAAGCAGCGTCTGCTCTGTCCTTCGTGTCTCCACTGGGACCCTCGGCCCGAGGACGCAGCCGGGCCCGGGCTCGGGTACTGCGTCCGCCGGGACATCGTGACCCGGATCAGGTGCGAGTGCGAGCTTTTCGAGGAGGCGACGCCGATGAAGGTCGAGGCGAAGAACCGCGCGATCTACGGAACCATCGGTGAGGAAGAGGAGGAGGAGTGAGGCTCCTCTGCGATACCCTTAAATGGCCGCAGTCATGTTAGCGACTGGGTCGGTGGGTTTCTGATGAAGGCGGTTATCCTGGCTGCGGGCGAGGGGATGCGTCTCCGGCCCTTGACGGTGTCGGAGCCGAAGGTGATGATCCCTGTCGCGAACCGGCCTATCTTGGAGTATGTGATCGACTCGCTCGTGAAGAACTCGGTGACCGACATAGTCGTTGTCGTCGGCTATCGGAAGGAGCGGATCATGTCGCACTTCGAGGACGGCCGCAAGTTCGGTGCGAAGATCGAGTATGTGATCCAGGATAAGCAGCTCGGGAACGGGCACGCGTTGTTGTCCGCGAGGGACCGTCTTTCCGGCGAGTTCCTGGTGCTGCCCGGGGACAATGTCATCGACAGGCGCGCGGTCGGCGACCTGCTCAAGTCAGGGGCGTGTCCCAGCGCGCTTGTTGTTGAGAGCGACAACCCGTCCAAGTACGGCGTCGTGACGCTCGAGCGCGGGGCCATCACGAGCGTCCATGAGAAGCCCAGCGAGATGATCTCGAACATCATATTGACAGGCATGTACTGCCTTAGCGACAGGATATTCCAGTCGATCGAGAGGTGCATCGCCGAGGGGGAGTACGGTCTCAGCAACGCAGTCCAGGAGAGCCTCGGGGAGCAGCCCGTGACCCCTGTGTTCTCTGACGGGCTCTGGATAGACGCCGTGTACCCGTGGGACCTGCTGGAGCTGAACGCTGCGGCGCTCGAGAACCTGGCCGTGCGCACAGCCGGGAAGATCGAGAGCCAGGTGGTGCTCCAGGGGCCTGTCGGGATCGGCGAGGAGACCATCATCCGTGCTGGGACGACCATCTACGGGCCCGTGCTCATAGGGGACGGGTGCGACATCGGGCCCAACGTGACCATCTTCCCATCGACGAGCATAGGCAACAGCGTCATGGTCGAGCCTTACACGGTAATCAAGAACAGCGTCCTGATGAGCAACTGCAGCATCGGGGCGCACTCATACCTGTCGCACTGCCTGCTTGGCTACGGCGTGAAGTCGCAGTCACACCTCATGGGCGCCGGCTCGGAGGCGTATGTGAACATCGCGGACGAGTTCTTCAAGGTCCCGCACATAGGATCCATCCTGGGCGAGGACACATCGTTCGGGACGGGAGTGTCTATCGAGCCCGGGACGATTGTGGGCGCGGGCTGCAAGGTCTCCAGCGGAGCGAGGATAACCAGGAACCTGCCCAACAGGGCGCTCGTGACGTAAGGTGTTGCTCGGATGTGCGGCATAGTTGGTTATGCGGGCAGGCGGGCGGCCCAACCTATTCTCCTCGACTGCCTGAAGCGTCTGGAATACCGGGGGTACGACTCCGCTGGCATCGCGGTCGTCGGCGCGGACATCCAGAAGGGCATGCAGCTGTTCAAGAGCAAGGGCGAGATAGCCGTGCTCGAGTCGAGCATGCCCGAGATGAAGGGCACCGTGGGGATCGCGCACACGAGGTGGGCGACCCAGGGCAAGCCGACCACCGAGAACGCGCACCCCGTGACCGACTGCACGAACCGTTTGGCGGTCGTGCACAACGGGATAATATCGAACTTCATGGAGGTCAAGGACGGCCTGCTCAGGGCCGGCCACAAGTTCGCCTCTGAGACGGACACGGAGGTGTTCGCGCACCTGGTCGAGGCTGAGCTGAAGGACGACCTGGTCGAGGCGGTGAGGCGTGCCATCGGGAGAGTGCAGGGGACATACACGTTCGTCGTCGTATCGGCCGGCCACGAAGAGTTGGTCGCGACGAGGCGTGAGAGTCCGCTCGTCGTTGGGCTCGGGGAGGGCGAGAACTTCCTCGCGAGCGACGTGACCGCGCTTCTGAAGTACACGAACAGGGTCGTCTACGTCCAGGACGGCGAGGTCGTCAGGATCACGCGCGACTCGGTCTCCATCATCGACGAGGGCGGCGCAGAGGTTAAGCGCGAACCACAGAAGATCACTTGGAGCCTCGAGGACGCGGAGAAGGGCGGGTACCCGCACTTCATGCTCAAGGAGATATTCGAGCAGCCCGAGGCAATTCACGATTCTCTGCTCGGGCGCATCGAGGCGATGGAGCCAGAGCCGTTCTTCCAGAGCAACAGCTTCTCGAACGTCAAGATTGTGGCGTGCGGCACGTCCTACCACGCGGGCCTGGTCGGGAAGTACATAATCGAGGAGCTGGCCAGGGTCCCGACGACGGTCCAGATATCGAGCGAGTACAGGTACTCTCCGATCTCGAGGGAGAGCCCGCTCGTGGTGTTGATAACCCAGAGCGGCGAGACTGCGGACACTCTCGGCGCCGCGAGGGAGGCCCGGAAGCGCGGGAACAAGACTGTCGCAATCGCGAACGTCGTGGGCTCCGCCATCACGAGGGAGGTCGACCATGTGATGTACACGAGGGCCGGGCCCGAGATAGGCGTCGCCGCGACGAAGACTTTCGTGACACAGCTCGTCGCACTGTACTTGCTGGCCATGGAGCTCGGGGTGCAGAACCGCTCCCTGACCGCACAGGCGAGGCGCTCGATGACGAGCGTGCTCAGGAACTTGCCAAGGGACGTCCAGGACGTGCTGAACAAGGCGGACGAGATTGAGGCACTCGCGAAGAAGTACGCCTCTGCGAGGGACATGTTCTTCATCGGCAGGGGCATCAACTACCCCATAGCGCTCGAGGGGGCGCTCAAGACCAAGGAGATCTCGTACATCCACGGGGAGGGTTTCCCCGCGGGCGAGCTCAAGCACGGCCCTCTCGCGCTCATATCGAAGGAATCCCCGGTCGTGGCCGTGGCGGTCAAGGACCACACGTACGAGAAGATGCTCGGGAACATAAGCGAGGTCTCGGCCAGGGGTAGCCCCGTCATCGCCATCGGGTTCGAGGGCGACACGGAACTCGAGAATTTCGCGGACGAGGTCATATCCATCCGGCAGACGCCCTCGATGTTCTCCCCCGTGCCTGTGATCGTCGTGCTCCAGTTGCTGGCCTATTACCTGGCCAAGGAGAGGGGCTGTCCGATAGACAAGCCGAGGAACATCGCGAAGACGGTCACGGTCGAGTGAGCGGTCACGACAGCCGCTCGTCGCAGAGGTCGCGCCTCGAGCACGACCTGCACTTCCCGGGCCTGTTGTGGTTCCTGTGCGCGTCCCCCGTGCGCCTGACCTCCCGCATCTCCTCCATGTTCTTCAGTAGCAGGTTCCTCAGTTCCTGGTTGTACTCGACCTCGTGTTCGTGCTCCGGGTACTTCAGGAGGCCGTATGGCGGAGCCCTCCCGGTCGAGTCCTCGATGAGGAGGCAGTATGCGGCAACCTGCAGGATGTGCGAGAATAGCGGGCCCTTCGGGGTCCTGCCCGTCTTCTCCTCTACGGGTATCATGTTCTCATTGATCCTGATGACGTAGTCAGGAGTCCCAGAGAGGCCGTACTTCTCCGACCTGAAGACCTTGTCCGAGTCCACGTCTATGTACTCGATCTTGCCCTTGACCCTGAACTCTCTTCTGAGCGACTCAACGATGCTCGTTGACCTCAGAGACCTGTATAGGAAGTACGACGCGCCTGCGAGCCATGTGATCGCGACCACTTCCAACGCCTCGGCGAGCCTTACATCGGTGTACAGGAACGCGACCGCGTTGACAGCGATGATGACCGCGACGATGGCGAACACGAGTATGAGCTTCTCGTAGGTCACGACTACGCTGTGCATGGTCGAGCGCGTGGCCTTGTAGAGGAAGAACAGCGCCGCGAGTATCCAGATCAGGGCTATCGCGCCCAAGATGTTGCTGAACGTGAGCGACTCCTCGAAGGGCAGCAGCTCGAGCCCCATGAGGGCGACCACTGTGGCGACTATCGCCCACCAGAGCACCAGCCTCTCGGCCTGTCTAGCGGACTTCTCGCCTGCGTCTATCTCCCACAGGGACCTGCCGAGCCTGTCGTGCTTTACGACCCCCGCCTCCAAAGATTCGGACGAGTCCTCGTGTTCGAGGCTGAGCCACCAGCTGAGGGGGCAATAGCTGTACTTCTCTATGTCCCCTGCAGATATCGGCTTCCCGGGTCGCACATCCACGGCCGGATTCATGCTCGGCGAGGTCTAAAAAACCTTGCTCGGGATGTGGTCCCTCTTGCAGTTATCGAAGTACGTGCCCGGCAGGAGCATCACGCCCTCCGGGGGAGCGATGCCCTCGACGAACCCGAACCAGTACACGACTGCGCCCGTGCCGAACATCTCGGTGTACGGCTTGAGCTGCCTGCGCGCGTTCTTCCTGAGCTCTATGTCGTCCCCGAAGGACGCCTTCGACTCTATCCAGTGGACCTTCGTGCCGTCGATTTGAATCGGGGTGTCGAGGAGGCAGTCGGGAGTCTTGGTGTGCGTGGCCCGCAGGTCGGGCTCCGTCCTGTACTTTAGCCCGCGTTTGTCGAGCCATTCCTGGAGCTTCTTCTCCCCCCACTCGCCCCTGGCGGCCTGTATCTGCGCACCTTTGGGCGAGTATATCAGGTCCTCGTTCGCGATCTGCTGCAGCTCCTTCCTGAGCCGCTTGTCGTGGCAGGTGTTGATGTCCCTGATGTACTTCCAGTACAGTTTCCTGTTGATGCCTATCTCCGATGAGAGCATGAGGCCAAGGAGCACGGGCGGGAAGTTCATCATCCTGGCGAGCCGCAATATCGACTCTCCCCTGTGCCATTCCCTGGCCAGTTTCTTGATGTCCTTCTTGACGATGTAGAACCGCCTCGTGGCGTCCCGTACCGTCCTTTGGGTGTAGAGCACGAAAAGGAATTCCTTGTCGAGTCCGAGTCTCTGTGCGAGTCTGTCTACGTCTGATGGCTTTCTGAGCTGAGTGTATATCTCTTGGTAGTCTTCGTACTTCATTCGTTCACAGTCCAGCGTCTAGCTGAACGACTTATTCGATCAGTCTTTCCGTTGGGCGTGTATTATCCTCTGATTCTACTTATGTCTTTGCGGACAACCCTTATAATGCCCCCGTTTCCGGTGTCCCGGCCGCCCGTCCCCCTGCGCAAGCTTGAATATAAGGACTGCAATCGGTTCCAGGGCCTGCGGCCACGTATTCTATCAGGGGTGACATGATTGGCGGAGAGTGGTTCTCGTAAGTTGATCCTGCCCGCGAAGTACATCCAGGGCGCGGGTGTCCTGAGCCAGCTCGGAGCGATCGTGAGGCAGCACGGCGAGAGGCCGTTCATCGTGAGCGGCAAGACCTCGTTCTCCAAGGTGAAGGCCCGGGTCCAGGCGAGCCTTCTGGCGGCCAAGGTGCCCCTTGCGGGCTACGATGACACCGTGTCTGAGTGCACGCACGCCAAGATCAACTCCGTCTCCGCGCGGGCCGAGGAGCTCGACGCGGATGTGATAGTCGGCTGCGGGGGCGGGAAGGCGGTCGATACCGCGAAGGCGGTCGCCGAGAAGCTCCATGTGCCGTGCATCACAGTCCCGACCCAGTGCGCGACCAACGCGGACCAGATGGCCGACGCGGTCATCTTCTCGGAGGACCACAAGTTTGTCGAGGACCTCTGGCTGAGCCGTGCGCCCGTGGTGGTGCTGGTCGATACGGATGTCGTCGCGAGGGCGCCTCCACAGTACCTCGTCCAGGGGATGGGCGACGCGCTCGCATGCGCTTTCGAGAAGCCTGCTTATGCGGCCACTCAAAGGCAGAAGAAAGCCCCTGACCAGGCGACAGTCGCGGCGCTCGAGGTCAACCTCCGCTGCTTCCAGGTGCTCATGGCTCACGGCCTCCAGGCGAAAAAGGACGTCGAGGCAGGTAAGGTGTCGGAGTCCGTTGAGGCGGTTGTGGAGGCGATTAAACTGATGAGTGGGTTCGGGTTCGGCGGCGGGGGCTGCGCAGCCGCCCACGCTGTCCACAACGGGTTCACGGTCGTTCCGGGTGTCACTAGGAAGCACGGAGAGATCGTGGCCTTCGGCACACTCGTCCAGATGGTTCTCGAGAAGCGACCCATGGGAGAGGTCGAGAGGGTCATGCGCTGGTGCATGGTCATGGGCTTGCCCTACAGACTTCAGGACTTGGGCAAGTTGGACAAGGGCGACCTCATGGCGGTCGCCGAGAAGGCCTGCGACCCGAACGACTCGATGTCCAGCATGCCGTTCGTTGTGACCCCGAAGGCCGTTTACGAGGCCATAGGAGAGGTTGATAGGCTCGGGCAATCGCTCGGATGAGGCCTTTCGGGCTCATCGGGACTGCTCCGCCAGTACTGGCCAACATAAGATAAGCCTATATATGGCCATCACGATTATTAGGGGGATGCCGCTGACAAGCGGCTAGAGAAGGGATGAATTAGAGGAGGCATTCGAGATGAATATTCCAATGGGCACTATCATCGCTCATGGAGCCACTCCGCCGTGGCTTCCGAGAGATGTCGCCGAGGGCCGCAAATTCGCCTGGTTCGGACAGCTTATGTTCTTCCTGATGGCGTTCATATGGTTCCTGCTGGCGATAATAGGTCTGGTCCTGTATGTTGCAGGTGACGCTGGCTTGGGCATGCTCGAGATCGGGGTCTTCGGGTTCTTCGCGATGCTCATATGCTTCCTGGCAGGGGTCTTCGAGAAGAAGACCGTCATCGACGCGATCGACCAGGGCAGGTTCCACGACGCGAAGAACGACAGCATCGTGTGGATACTGTTCGGCCTTGTCGGGTTCGTGATCCCGGCGCTGTTCATGATACTGGCCTATGCGAAGTTGAGCGACGCGGTGACCTCACAGGCGCCGCCCGGATACCAGCCGTACACGCCTGGCCAGGTAGCGGTCCAGCAGCCGGCGCCGTACATGCCGCCGCCTGCCCAAGGCGTTCCGCCGCCCGCGCCGATCCAGCAACAGCCGGCTACGGCCCAGGGCGCCCCGACGGGGCACCACCCGTCGACCCCGATGCTCAGGTGCAAGAACTGCAACGTGCAGTACCCCGTGTTCATGCACTCGTGCCCCAACTGCGGGGCCCCGAAAGAGTAAAACTATTTCCCCTACCTCACTTTTCCATTTCCTCGAGAGCTAGTGTGAACCATGACAGAGATGCTGTACATGAAGGACGTCGACTCCAACTACGTCAAGGAGTTCGACGCTAGGGTCGTCGAGCGAGGTTTTGACTACGTCGTCCTCGACAGGACCGCGTTCTATCCACTGGGCGGTGGTCAACCATCGGATGTTGGATGGCTCATGTGGCCGGAGGGCAAGGCGGAGGTGCGTGAGGTCACGAAGAAGGAGGGCGTGCGCCACCATCTGGTCCAGAACCCGGACAGTGTCCCGGACCAGGTGCACGGGGTCGTGAACTGGGACCGCAGGTACGCCCACATGCGCATGCACACGGCCCAGCACATCGTCTCGGGCGTGGTCTACGACTTGTACAAGGCCAGGACCGTTGGGAACCAGCTGTACCACGACCGCTCGAGGATAGACTTCGCCCCCGTCAAGTTCACGGACGAGATGGTCGCCGAGGTCGAGCGAAAATGCAACGAGATCTTCGCGACCGGCGCGAAGGTGGATATCTGCACAGAGTCGAGGGCGGCCATAGAGAAGGACGTCGACGCCCAGAGGGCGAACCTGGACCTGCTCCCGAAGTCCGTCCAGGAGCTGCGCGTGGTCAAGGTCGAGAAGTTCGATGTGTGTCCTTGCGCGGGCACTCACGTGCGGTCCTTGGCCGAGGTCGGGAAGATCAGGATCGTCAAGAAGGAGAACAAGGGCAAGGACCGCGAGCGGATCACATACGAAATAGTCCAGTGACTCCTTCGTGCTTCGAGGAGGTCCCGAGTGCTTGTGGGGCAGCGGGAGACTCCAGCCTAACGCCTCAGCACGGCGCGTCCGGTCGATCCCTTCGGGGGAGGAATGGCAGAGGAGGAGCTGGGCCGATTAGGCCGCCGGCTTCTGCTTCTTGTTGTTCGAGTTGTTCTTCTCGATGTCCTCGGCAGCGTCCACTAGCAGCTCCATCAGGTCGTACACCTTGATGCCCGGAACCGTCTTCAGCTGGGTCTCGCAGAACGGGCACGATGTGACCAGCGCGGTCGCGCCGGTCCCCTTGGCCTCCGCGATGCGCTTGGCCGCTAGGTCCCGAGACAGCTTGGGGAATGCGGACTGGAGCCCCGCCCCCGCCCCGCAACATCTGGATTCGTACCTGCTGTTCGGCATCTCCACCAGCTCGGCGACGGCCTTCACGACCTCCCTCGGCTCTTCGAAGATGCCTCCGAGGCGTCCCAGGTGGCAGGGGTCATGGTATGTCATCTTCTCGGACGACTTCTTGAGCTTCAGCTTGCCGTCCTTGACTAGCCTCGCGGCCTCCTGGGAGATGTGCGCCACCTCGATCTTCGAGCCGTTCATCTCCATGGATTTCTTGAGCGTGACATAGCACCCGGGGCACGCGGTCACGATCCTCCTGACCCCGAGCGATTCGAACTTCCTGACGTTCTCCTTGGCTAGCTTCTCGAACTCCTCGGTCTGACCTACCCTGAGCAGCGTGGAGCCGCAGCACGGCTCGTCCTGAGCCATGGTCGCGAACTTGACACCCGCCTTCTGAAGCAGTTTCGCGCTAGAAACGAGGCCTTTGTTGAGCCCCTTCGTGACTGCGGATGTGCACCCCGCGAAGAACAGGACCTCCTGCTGGCCCTGCGCCGCCTTTGGGATGTTCATTCCCCTGCTCCACTTGGTCCTCGCGCTCCTTGGCTGGAACCAAGGGTTGCCGTAGTTCTTGATGCTGAGCAGGAGCGACGAGTGCTCCTTCATCGGCTCCACGCCGTGCTTGAGCAGGTACTCTCTGAACGCCCTCGTGTGGTCGGTGTTCTTCAGTGAGCACCATCTGTCGCAGTTGCCGCACAGGGTGCACTCGAACGCCGCCTGGATGACCGCGGGAGTGATCTCGAGCTTCCCCTGGAGCACCCCGAGCATCGTCCTGTTCCTTCCCTTCATGCATAGCGTCTTGACCTTGAGAGTCTGGTAGACCGGGCAGCCCTTCTCACAGAACCCGCACGAGGTGCCGAAGCATGTCTCCAGCTCCTCCTTGAACTCCTCGAGGCCGTTGCTCATCCCTTCGTCTCCTCCCTCGGGAACTTCTTGCCCGGGTTCATTATGCCCTTGGGGTCGAAGAGCCGCTTGACCTCACGCATGTACTTGAGCGACGGCCCGTGTTCCAGCTCCAGGTACGAGGCCTTCTGGTAAGTGTCGCTCATGAACGTGCTCATGGTGCCCTCGAACGCCACCGCGAGCTTGCTGAGCTCGTCGTGGAATTCGCGGAACCTGCGGACCTCGTCAGCGCTCCTGTAGTCGACATATACCGCGCATGAGAGCGAGAATCCGATGCTGCTCGGATGCTCCAGATACGCGTTCATGCCGATGATCTCGAGGTTGTGCTTCTCTGCCGTCTCGATGAACTTATGGTAGAACTCCTCGAGCCTCCCGACGGGTACCCCCGGATCGGCTGCGCCGAACTTCTTCAGCTTCTGAGAGTCCGGCCACTTCTGCTTGAAGGGCTCGAACTCGAGCGTGTACTTGGAGGCCCACCAGGCGTCGACGATCTCCCTCTCCTCGACCAGCTGCCCCTCGAAGTCCTTTGCCAGCTTCAGGGCGTAGTCCCGCTGCGTGGACACCACATCAGGGTCTCCTGCGAATGCGATTGCGAGGAGCGCTTCCGCCCATGCAGGTATCGCAGGGTCCGTGCCGTGTTTGAGCTTGTAGCTGTGGGTGTAGAACTTGAGCCTGCGCTTGCAGTTGATGTGCGCGGCTTCGAGGCACAGGCCTGCCTTCAGGACCCTGCTCAGGAAGTCGACGGCCGCTCCCATCCGAGGGAAGACAAGCATATCGACGCGTCTGGAGGCAGGTATGGGCTCCAGCTTCAGGGTGGCCTCCGTGATTATCCCGAGCGTGCCCTCGCTGCCGGCGAGTAGGTCCTTGAGCTTGTACCCGGAGGATGTGAAATGGGCTTTTCTGTGCCCCAGCTCGAGCACCTCGCCCGTGCCCGTCACAATCTCGGCGCTGAGGAGGCAGTTCAGTATCTTCCCGTACCTCACGCCGAAGGTCGAGTCGTTGTCGCAAGCGATGGCCGACCCGACAGTGCTCACCCACTTCGACTCGGGCTGATGGGGGAGCCACAGGTCATACGGCTGGACCGCATCGTTGACCTCCTGGAGCGTAGCCCCTGCCTGCACCCTAATCGTCTGGTTCTTCGGGTCGACCTCGACGACGGAATTCATCGTGGTAGTGTCGACGTATATGCCGCCGTAGATGGGGACCGCACCCCCGAGCATGCCCGTAAGGCCGCCCCCAGCGGTCACCGGTATCCCGTGGGCGTATGCGATCTTGATGATGCGCTGGATGTCCTTCGTGGTCCTGGGAAGCACAACAACATCTGGGGGCACGAATTCGTCCGGGGTCCTAGGGCTCCAGTCGGCCCCGTACACGAACCTCTCCGACGGGTCCAGGAGGACCTTCTCCTTCCCGAGCGCGGAAACGAGCTCGTCTGTGTATGACATGGACTTATGGCTGTCAGCGGCCTGCGCGTACAAAAAACTGTTTGACGTACAGTAACGGACACTGGCTAGCGGGGGCCGTGTGATGGAGAGATTCAATAGCATCGAGGCCTTTCGAGGATGCACAGCAGGAGCTGAGATATACCATGTCAGAGCCGACGCCCGAGAACGGCCTTCTGTACGGCCTGCAGATGCCATCGACTTACACCGCGCTCGAGGAGGAGTCCATCAAGACGATCCAGGAGGGCCTTAAGGCATACCCCAAGGCCCTCAAGATGTTCAATATACTCGAGACGGACGAGGAGACGAACGTGTACCTCAACCTCGCGAACTACATCGCCGTGCGGAAGCTGGGGTATAACGACCACGGGCCGATACACGCGAGGATAGTCACTGCCAACGGCGTCAGGATATTGAGACTGATCCTTGAGGACAAGCAGCTCGAGCCGGACTCGATCAAAGGCCTCAAGATGACCGAGGACGACGCGTACCTGATAATCGTCGCAGGCTGCTTCATGCACGACATAGGCAACGCAATCCACCGTGAGGAGCACGAGGTCTTCAGCGTCATATTGGCCAAGGACATACTCGGGAGGATGTTGCCGGCGATATATCCGGACCAGCAGACCAGGATAGGGGTCATGCAGCAGATACTTCACTCACTCTACGCGCACGATGTCGGAGAGAACGCGCTCACCATCGAGAGCGCAGTCGTGGTCATCGCGGACGGGTGCGATATCACCAAGGGCCGTGGAAGGTTGTCCTTCGACCTGGGCAAGCACGACATCCACTCGATATCCGCATTGTCGATAGAGTCAGTTGACATCAGGAAAGGCAAGACGATGCCCATCGAGATCCACGTGAGGATGTCTAACTCGGCGGGCATATACCAGGTCCAGGAGACGCTCGGGAACAAGGTCGCGAAGAGCCCGCTCAGGGACTACATCGAGATCGTGGCCGAGCTGGTCCCGTCCAAGGCACCGCCCGAGCTCAGGATACTGGACAGGATTGTCTTCTCAGGCGGGAAGTACAAGAGCGGCTAGACCGAGAACAGGGGTATCGAGAGGAAGAGCATCGCGAGCGCGACCATCTGCCTCGTGGTCAGCTTCTCCTTGAGCCGTACCTTGGCCACGGCTATCGTCAGGATGGGGTAGAGGTTAGTGATCGGTGACACTATGGACACAGGGCCGTTCTGTATCGCGAGGTAGAGCGTTATCCCGCCACCGGCGAAGCACAGCAGGGACAGCTCGAGGAGCCACCTGTTCGACTTGGGCATCTCGAACTTGCCCTTCTCCCTGCCGAGCCAGTAGACGAGCCAGATGGCCGGGCAGACGAGGGCGTAGACCCCGATGAAGTTCGTGTTCCCTAATTCGCTGATTGCGCCCTTTGCGACTGCGGCTGATGTGCCCCAGAAGAAGAGCGAGCAGATGGCGAAGGCTATCCCGAGCAGCTCCGTCTTGCGCTCTCCGTTGTTGCCTGTTGAGTATGTGAACACGAGCATGCTCAGGACCACGAGCACGACTCCCAACGCCTCCCCGAGGCTCATGGACTCACCGAGGAATACGAGCGCGAGCACAACCGTCCAGGGGGCGTAGGCACCTGCTATGGTACCCACGATGCTGACCTTGCCATGCTTCAGGGACTCGTAATACGAGACATACGCCAGCCCTGAGAGCGCTGCCGCAATCACCGCCTGGAGCCAGATAGATGTGGAGAAAGTCCCGGGCTCTCTGAATATCAGCCAGTACGCTGCCCACATGATGAGGATGTTCGAGCCCAGCAGGAGCAGGAGGTTCGCGGAGGACACGTTCGTCCTGGTCTCCTTCGCGAATACCTGGCCGAGGCCGTACATCATGATGGTTGCCAGCGAGAAAGGCAGCCAGAGGAGTTCCATGTCCCGCGGCATGCCGGAGATGTAAATAAGCGTTTGCGACCGTCGCTCAGGTGGGGCCTATGCCAGCCCCTTCGCCCTGGCATCCTTCTCGAAGATGGTCTTCCCTCTGTAGTCTATCCTGAGTATTCGGTGGTATGGTATCGAGGCCTCCTCCGTCTCGAAGAACCCTCTTCCCAACGAATGGATGGAGCTGCCGCGTATCTTCAGGTAGTCTCCCGGTGCTCCCCTGTGGATGTACCACAGAGTGGCTTCGTCGAGGGCCTCGCCAGCGGTCCATTTGAGCCTGTTCAAAACCTCCCTGGGATAGACCATCGCACAGGTCAGCTGCGTGTGGGAGATATTACGATTTCGAGCGTTTACAGAAATGTAAGGAGTTTCGAGTGAGTTTGGCGGTTCGCAAGATCACTTCAGCTTCTCGACGATCTTGTCCGCGAGCTGGGCGATCCTGTCGAACTCGGCCTGCTTCGGCGGTCCCTTGACGTCAATCGCGTCGAGCACCTCCACCTTCATTCCCTCCAGCAGGGACTGGACGAACTTCACCGCCCCGCCAGACCATCCGTGGGACGTCAGCAGTGCGACATACTTCGTCGGCGCCCTCAGCTGCTTCGCCAGCAGGGTCGCGTAAGCGGCGGACGGGTGTATCAGGTTGAGCACGGTGGGCCCTCCGATGACCACGACGGGGGTGTCGATGAGCTCCTTGGCAATGTGGCCGACGTCGGTCGCGGGGATGTCGAATACGTTGACGATGACGTCCCTCTTCACCAGCTCTTCGTTGAGCGCCTTGACCATCTTCCCCGTGCTGCCCCACATGGAGACGTAGGCGATCATGACCTTCTTCTCCATCTGCTCGGTCGTCCATTTCGAGTAGGGCTCCATTATCACCTTCGGGTCACGCCAGATGACTCCATGCGAAGGCGCTATGATCTTGGGATTCAACTTCCTGACCTTCTCGACTGCGTTCGCCCCAGGCTTCCTGAAAGGCATCATGATCTCCGCGAAGTAGAGCTTCGCCATGTCGAGGCTCTTGCCGTTGCCGAATTCGTCTGCGTAGAAGTCCCCCATGGCGACATGGGACCCGAAGAAGTCGCACGGGAAGAGTATCCCGTCCTCCTCAAGATACGTGAATATCGTCTCCGGCCAGTGGAGCCACGGGGCGTCGACGAACTTGAGGGTCTTGCCGCCGAGGTCGATCTTCGAGCTCTCGTCGACGACCATTATCCTCTCAGCAGGAGTGTCGAAGTACATCATGGCGGCCTCCTTGCCCTTAGCGCTTGCGACCAGCTTCGCGTTCTTGGCGATCCCGAGAACGTGGCTCCCAGCATGCGCGTGGTCAGGCTCCGCGTGGTTCATGACCACATAGTCTATCTTCGCGGGGTCCACATGCGCTGATATCTTGTCCACAAGCTCATGCTCGAACCCGGGGTTCACGGTGTCTATCAGCGCGACCTTGTCCTTCCCAACCACGAGGTACGCGTTGTAGCTCGTGCCGTAGGGCAGCGGAATCAGCCCGTCGAAGAGCCTCCTGTTGTGGTCCTTGATCCCCACCCAGTAGACTCCGGGGGCTATCTCCTTAGTTCCTATTGGCATGGCCATCCAGTCACACTCCCATCGACTCGAATGATGCGGGGGTTAAAAGACTTAATGACGTTCGTTTCCAGGAATGCTGGCGTGCATGGATGCGGTGACTGCGCGCACGGCCGTCGCGCCAGGAGAGCTTTATAATCAGGAAGGCGGTTTGGTTGTCAATCCACCTGCCGCACGAGAGATACCACGGTGATGCAGACATGAACTTCAAGTCCAAGATAAAGCGGATCCCCGAGTTCAAAGGGGTGGTCTTCTGGGACATCACACCGCTCCTCAAGGACAGGCACGCCTTCAGGGAGTGCGTCCGGGGCGTGGCCGACTCGTTCCGCGGGAAGGACATAGACCTTGTGGCCTCCAACGAGGCCCGTGGGTTCATCGTCGGCGCTGCCGTCGCACACGAACTGGGCGTCGGCTTCGTCCCAATACGGAAGAAGGGCAAGCTCCCGCCGAAGGTCCACAGCCTCAGCTACGCCAAGGAGTACGAGTCGGACACGATCGAGATCCGGGAGGACGCGATAAGGCACGGGGACAAGGTGCTCCTGATCGACGACCTACTTGCGACGGGGGGAACGATCAAGGCGAATGCTGAGCTGGTCGAGAAGCTGGGCGGCAAGGTCGTGGGGATGGGCTTCCTGGTGGAACTGGAGTACCTGCACCCGAGGGAGCTCCTGGGCGGGAAGTACGACGTCCATTCCCTGATAGTCTACAAGTCCACCGAAGACACGTGATGCCCCGATCAGGGACACCCACAGCACTTCAGACAAGAAGGTTTTATTAGCCATCGTTCATACTGAGTAAACCATGGCACTAGAGGCCCTGAAGGCATCTCTGACAGCCTCTCCCATCGTCAAGCGCGGGGACTACGACTACATTGTGCATCCGATAACGGACGGCATACCGCGTGTCGACCCCCAGATACTGAAGGAGGCCACCGATGCGATGATGGAGATCGGCAACTTCGACTGCGACATCATCATGACCATCGAGGCGCTGGGCATACCTCTGGCCACGGCGTTATCGCTGAAGCTGGGCAAGCCGTTCAACGTGGTGAGGAAGAAGATGTACGGCCTCCCTGGCGAGGTGAACCTTTCGCAGGTGACGGGCTACTCCAAGTCTGCCCTGTTCGTGAACGGCATCAAGGCGGGTGACCGAGTGGTCATAGTGGACGATGTGGTCAGCACGGGGGGCACGCTGTGGGCGCTCGTCGAGGCGCTCAAGTCGATGCAGGTCAAGATAATCGACATCCTCGTCGTGATAGAGAAGACCGACAAGAAGCACGAGATTGAGAGGAAGATCGGCATCCCGATCAAGACCCTCGTCAAGGTCGACGTCGTGAACGGCAAGGTCGTCATCGTCTGAGCCGTATTGACCTGATTTAGAGCATGTCCATCTGGATTCTCCACATGTTTTGAGCATAAAAGCAATACCGTGCATGCTGCCCTGAGCTTACCTGTAGCACGCGCGCGCATGGTATCATTCAGCATCACGCCCAGCCATGGCCGAGTTACTGCCCCTTGCCGTGGTCGCCTTCTCCGCTGTCTCTGGTGCCTTGGTGGGTTTCGGGGCAGGGCTCGTCCCCGGGCTACATATGAACAACATCGCCGCGGGCCTGTGCGCGTACGCAGGCCTCGCTCTCGGGCTCTTCGGCGCAACGGCATCCGCGGTGGGCTATGAGGAGTCCGGCCTGCTCCTAAGCTGCTTCGCGTGCTCGGCCATGGTCGCGCACATCTTCTCGGAGGCCGTCACGTCGGCCTATGTCGGGATCCCTGCGGAGGACACTGTGTCCGTTCTTCCCGCGCACAGGCTCGCCAAGGCGGGCCTTGGGAACATCGCCGTCAGGGTCGCGGCGGACGGCTGTCTGGCCGGCCTTGTCATGTCGCTGTTGCTTCTCTTCCCACTCTGTGCGGTGATGGCTCCTCCGATCGACCTGTACGGTCTACTGAAACGGGTCATGGCGTTCATAGTCCTCGGCTTCTCGTCACTGTTGATATTGTCCGAGGGGTTCCCGGGCCTGAAGGTCGCGGTCAGAGGTCGGGACTGGCTCAGGATGACTCTGGCCGGAGCCACCTTCTTCGTGCTGGCGGGCTTGGTCGGCGTCATAGTGCTGATGACGGACTTCTACGCATGCAGCGTGCCGGAGGCGCCTTGGATCGACGAACCATTCGTGGCCAAGTCCTCGCTGCTGCTGCCGATGTTCGCAGGTCTCTTCGGCGTACCAGGCCTGCTTCTCAGCCTGGGCTCGAGGAAGGTGCTCGACATCGTCGGGTCCCGCGTTTCGGTCTGGACGTTCGCTCCAGGACTCAAGGATTCCGCGATGGCCATGTTCGGCGGCATGGTCGTCGGGTGGATGCCGGGCATGACCTCCGGCTCAGCAGTCACCATCTGCTCCCCGGCTGTACGGGAGGTCTCTGACAAGGACGACATCCAAGGGTCTCTGCGCTTCATCTGGCTGTACTCGGCCGTCTCCGCGGCCGGAGCGGTGTTCGCCGTGGGCGCGCTGTTCGTCATCTCGAGGGCGCGCAGCGGAACGATGGACGCAGTGAGGTACTTCATCGGCGACGGGTCCGTGTATGATTCATGGTACGAGTCGATGCCTTCCATGGCCACCGTCCTCCTCGCGATGGTCATCTCTGCGGTCCTGTCGCACTTCATCCTGCTCAACTGCGACAAGTGGCTGACCCGCACGAAGAGAGCGCTCTGCTCGGACTCGCTGGCAGCGGTGTCGCTGTTGTTCGTGGTCTCGCTGTCGATAGTCCTGACCGGCACCAGGGGGGCGCTCCTCCTGGGGACGTGCACCGCGCTCGGGCTGCTGCCGCCTCTGCTGGGCGTGAGAAGGATACAGCTCATGGGATGCCTGCTCGTGCCCGTCGAGCTGCTGTTCCTCAAGGCGCTCTGATCAGGCCCGCTCGAGGTAGAGCGATATCGCGTGGTCGACGAGGGTGTCCAGGAAGCTGGGCTTGTACACGACCAGCACTTTCACAACGCTCTCCTCGTCGGCTATGAAGTAGAGGTTCTCCTTGCCCCTGCGCTCCCTCCGGAGGACGTTCTTCTTGAGCAGCAGGGCCAGGTAGGTCGAGAGTGTGGACGCCGGAAGGCCGAGGGCGGTCATCATGCTGGCATGGGTCGATCCTTCGTTGTTCAGCAGGTGGAGGACGACCCTCCTCAGCCCTTCCTGCCTCAGCGCCTCGAATGTCTCCGTCGGTACGTTCGGTATCCTCCCCTTGGGGAAGAAGCGCTTGAAATACCGGTCCTCCTTTGAGAAGATGAGTTCCTCTCTTTGCAGGCGGTCCAGATGGTACCTGACCACACCGAGAGGCAGGTTCGTCAGCCGTTCGATCTCCCGGAGGTGGACGCCTGGAAGACGGACTACCAGGTCATACACTGTCTTTCTTGTCTCCAGCTCCGGTTTGTCCTTCAACAGACGCACCTTTCTTCCAGAGAAGCGCGAGCAGGAACAGCACGATGATGGCGAGGTCTATCCCGGCCTCCAGCAGTGTCAGCTCGGAATGTGTTATCACGGGCGCGTTCGGGTTCTTCTCGTTGACGACGAGCGTGAACGTGCCCGCCGCCAGCAGGATCTCCTTCACCATGAAGACTCCGAAGCCCAGAGCCGCCAGTAGCAGCCTTGTCATCCGCGTGCGCAGGTATGATATCAGAAACACGACGAACGGCAGCGCGGCGCACGCGGCAACGATGACCCTGATGAGAATCACAATCTCATCGTCCATGTCGCACACCTCTCCGGCCCGCATATACGGGCCAGGGACTAAAAAGCCACTTGCTGGTGGAAATCAGAAAAAGAAGTTATCAGAGGAGGAAGGCCGTCTCACTCCCCCCGAATTGCAGTACCCGGTTCGGCGCGAAAACCTTGGCCTGGTTAATCGTCCAGTTCGGACAAAGGCCAAGGATCAATACCAAGCGCCTTTGGGCCTCCTGCCCAAGGCGGCCTTCCTTCCTCCTTTATCGTGAGCTCTTCATCTGTCGTCAGGTTAGAGATGTGCCAGGCGCAGAGGACCATCGTGTTGTTCTCCTCGTCGTAGACCTCCCAGTCGCCCGTTACATTGACATTGTCGCCGACCTCGACGAAGTCGGTCCAGTTGAATCCCAGCCACTCCCAGTACCACCACGGACCGAATGTCACGATGACATCGTCGTCGATCACGAAGGCCCTGATGCGCTTCGTCTCGTTGTCGTCATCGTCCTCATCCTCGTCATCATCGTCGTACAGGTCGTCTCTGAAGTCGTCCTCTTCGACCTCGTCTTCGTCGTCCTCGTACTCCTCCCAATCGTCGTAGAGGTACGCAGTGACTTCGCCCTCGACGCTCACGAGCTCCGCGCATTCATCGTCGTCGTAGTCGTCGCCCTTGTCCTTGGCTTTGAGGGTGTCGTTGACAGCATAAGCAACAGGCGCGGCCACTAGTGCGAGGGCCGCGATAACTACCAAAGGTAAGACTATTTTCGAGCTGAACAAGTCAGTCTCCCCCTCTTGTTGCTGTACCCTGTTTAGTCAGCATCGTATATAGACATGTCGGCGTACTGACTATATAAGTAGCACAAACCTCGTTATCACAGATTACGTGGGCTTTTCGACCCGAAGACGGCCGACAGATGCCGCATGTCGTGCCCGAAGGGCAGGAGCAGGCCCTCGGCTCCTCGGAGCAGCAGCTCGACATACGCCTCTGCGTCGTATTCCTCGTCCCCGGTAATGAACGACTCGACCTTCACGCGCTTCTTCGGGTCCTTGCTCCTGCAGTCGCAGATCATGAACCTCACGACCTCTCCGGGGTTCACCTCGAACCCCTCACCGTCGAGCTGCATCAGGGCGGCGACACTGTCGTTGAACTGTCTGTAGTCTCCGAGGCCCTGTGAAACCCTCTTGGTCATCATCAGCTTGTTCATTGGTACGGTCCCTGACCTCACTGCTTCCACATAGTCGTCCACGATTTCGAGGGAGGATGGGACGAGCTCTGTGAACTGCTGGGAGTCCGAGGCCTTCGAGAGGTGCGACAGCATGTTGTTCTGCAGATCCCTCACGAGGCCGGTCGTGTCGTGCTTTCTGAGCTCTATCCCCCTCAGCTTGAGCTTCCCGTCCTCGAACTTGCCATAGTACCTGTTGAGCGCGCCCACGCCGTGCATCCTGCAAGGCAGGAACACGATCCAGTCGTAGACTCCCTCGGGCTCCAGGGGTATCCCGATGTGGCCTGACACATGCTCGCAGAACTTCTGCGGGTCCCCGCTGCCCTTCAGCCACAGGGAGTCGACTATGCCGTGCAGGATCTCGAACCCGTGCGACTCGGCTATCTCGGACGCCTGGAGCATGATCTCCCTCCCGTACGCGTTGATGGCCTCGTGGCACTCGATCCTTCCGAACCTAGCGTTCCTGTAGCCCGTGTAGCCGAAGCAGGTCACCAGGAGCCACTTGAGTATGCTCACGCGCTCCTTGTACATCTGCGCGTTCTCGCCGCCTGCTTTGGCGAGCATCTTCAGCTTCGTCCTGCGCTCAACGACGGGCTTGAGCACGCGGGGTATGAGCCCTAACTGCCTGTCGCATATGCCGTAGCCTATCACAGGCACGCGCCTGGATGGCTGGGGACAGCAGGAGCACATGACCGTCTCGGGAGAGATGTTGAACTTGACCATGATGTTGGGGTAGAGGGATGTGAAGTCGACCTCGAGCACGCGGTCATGTATCCCCACGACAGGCTCGTAGATGAATCCCCCGCGGTCGGCTATCACGAGCTCCTCAGCGGTCTTGAACTTCTCCGGGAGGTTCTTCTTCCACATGACCACGCATCCGTCCCTGAGCGCCTGGTTGACCTCCATGGCGCTGATCGCGCTCCCGGGGGAGAGCCTCGAGAGCTCCTGCACGGGCACGCTCGAGATCCTCGAGAGATCTATGAGCCCGTTCAGGCCGCTCTCTATGAACATGAACGAGCTGGAGCGGTCGATGTGTATCCTCCCCCTGAGCTTGTACGACGGGGGCTTGTACTTGATCTGGCCGTATGTGAAGTACGACTTCCCCCTCCTGTCTGTACGCTGGTCGTCCTCCTCACGGCCGAGGCTGAGAGGCGGCAGCCTGAGCTCCTTCGCCTTCTTGAAAAGGTATGGGATCGAGAACGCGTCCCCGTCGTCCGTGTAGACCACATCAGGGTCGCGTCTGCGCAACTCCTCCTCGATCCCGCGCAACACGTCCTCTTCGGCCCCGTCGATAGTATCCTCACCCACCGCGGCGGAGAGGAGCCTGTCATCGAACCTCGGGACGCCCTTGGCCGCCTCGGACCGTATGCTAAGGACAGCGCTCGTCAGAGGCGGCCGCTCGTAGTCTATCTCGTAGGGGTCGTCCAGCATCTTCGGTTTGGGCCTGAACTCCAGGAGGCCCATGGGGAACAGGTCCTTCTCGACGAAGTACCGTTGGCTGAACCGCAGATCGACGTTGAACAGCGAGTAGTCCTTGTACTTTCCACGATTGTCTATCGTGTGCGCGACATCCTCGACCTTGTCATAGTCGCGGATGGTGATGGCCAACACTTCGCGCTCCCTATCGCCCAGCCATGTGCGCTTCATCTCCCTCTCCACGGACTTGACGGCGTCAAGGACAGGGAGCGCGCTCTCGAGGTCATCCATCTTGTCGGGGGACGAGTGGACGTATATCCTCGGGAGGAACCTGCGGTCCACGATGCGCTCAGCGCCCCTCCTGGTCCTCACCCAATAGACCATCGTGTTGGTCCTGTAGTCAGGGTATACGTCGAGCAGCCAGCCCCTCATCCTTCAGGTTCACCGCTCCCCCCATCCTGGCGTTCGTCGGCCGTGAGCCTCTTCTTGAGTTCCAGCAGCTCCTTCTCGTGCTCGAGCAGCATCGAGAGCAGCGCGGACTCGGCCGGGTCGAGGTTAATCGCATATGTGGACGCAGATGCGTGCATCCTCGCGCGGTTCACGAGCGAGTCAAAGGCCTCTTTGTCGCGGCTCCTCAGGGCCCTCCTGTAGTCGTTCCATTGCTGAGCCATCGCCTCAAGGGCCAAGCGGTATGTGGGCACAGTCCTTCCCGTCAGAATCCCCCCTGAACTCGTCCAGCGTGTACTGGTTCCACGGGACGGGCATGAACACGGTCTCCCGGTCTTTCGTCGGGAGCCGGACCAGCATGCCGTTCCTCCTGGTCCTCATCTGGACCACGAGGTCCGCGCGCTCATAGAGCAGTGTTGACAGCTTCGGACTCGGGCGGACCATGTGGTGCGTGTTGTTCGTGATCACGGAGATGGTCTCGTGCGCCTTCGTTATCCTCGAGATGTCGTCCAGGCACCTCCTCAGGAGCTGGTGCGACTCCATCCACTTCATGTCCTTGTCGAGGAACATCTCGGTTATAGACGAGACGATCACAGACGATGGCGCGCTCGCCTCGACCTGCTCTTCGAGCTTCTCGTCCATCAAGGTCACGAGCTGGTACGCAGTGAACGCGCGCGAGACGTTGATGCTGGACAGGACCTCTCGCTTGTCCAGCCCGAGCCTCTTGCACAGAGAGCTGATCGCGTAAGGATCGATCGAGTTGCCCCCATCTATCCAGACGACCTCCTCGCCGAAATCAGCTATCGCCCTCACGGCGAGCAGGTGCAGCAGGCTCGAGGAGTACTCGTTGTCGCTGTCGAAGAGCGTCACCTGTGCAGACCTGAGGCCGCCCATGAGCTCGTCTAGCTGTAGTATAGATGAATATAGCGCGCGCTGCCGCAATAGGGGCTCCTCTTCGAGCACATGCGCGACGGGTTGCTCGAGGGCAAGCGGCTTATGCAAGTTCACTCGGCCTCACCGGCTGCATTCATCTGTCGTTTTGGAGTTAAACGGCTGCAGGGGAGGGCTGGGTGAAACTAGTTGGTCCGATAAAATCCAGTCAGCGGAAATCGCCCAGGGGCGGGCCTGTCCGACTGCCTTCGAATGGAAATCTGGAGTCAATGTTTAAGTACACTTAGGGTGCTTTTCGCTTATCAGTCCAGGTTCAGCCTCACAACCTTTTACAAGGAATTGAGGAGAATGGCCCCCAAGAAATCCTCGAAGAAAGAATCGTCTAGCCGTCCGCCTCGGAGGCCCTATCAGGACCAGATGGAGTCGGCGGAGGTTCGGAGGTCGAGGCGGGCCGCGATGCTGCAGCTCAAGATGGGCAGGCTCGCGCACGTCATCGGCATCGGCTCGGGCCTCGCACTCGCGTTCACCGCGCTGATTGCCTACGGCCTGATCAACTGGGAGTTCCTCAGGGGCGAGGAATGGCTCGTCACTCTGAAGTGGTTCATACCGCTCATCACGGGGGCAGTGGTCGCCGCGGTCGCGCTCGCGATCAAGTGGGAGCCGTACCTTGCGGACCGGGAGCAGCCGCATTTCATCATGAGCATCATCGCGCTCGTGGCGCCGTTGTTCATCATCGCGCTGATCGTGCTCGACGAGTACGACTACGTCCAGCTTGGCAGGCCCGCGTGGCTCTATTCGGCGTCCCTGATGGGCATATGTTTCACCGAGATATCGTTGGCGATGACATGGGAGGGCACAGGCAGACGGAAGGTCCTCAGCATCACGGCAGCCATCTTCCCGATGGTCCTTCTGGTCTTCCCGATGCTGTTCGAGTTCACGGACCAGGAGCTCGCGGGCATACTGCCCATGGCCTACCTGGGCAGCGCGGTCGCGATACAGCTCAGCGGCTCGATGCTGCACATAATCGCCAGTTCGACGTCCCTGATGCAGCGTGAGGTGCTTAGGGCGAGCGACAGCAAGCTCAAGGAGCAGTTCACCGAGCTGGATAAGAAGCGCGCTGCGCTCAGCTACAGGGAGGACGCCCTGAGGTCGAGGGAGTCCGATCTCGAGACATACGAGAAGAAGCTCATGGACGAGATGAACTCCATCGAGGCGAAGAAGCAGCAGATGGCCGCTATGGAGTTCGAGGCGAACACGCGCCTGGACCTGCTTAGAGTGGACAGGGAGAAGCTGGCCAAGCAGCAGGCCGAACTCGAGAACAAGAGAGAGAGCCTCCAGATGAAGCTCACGGAGATCGAGTCCCAGAAGAGGGAGCTGGAGAAGCGCTCGAAGGCGGTGTCCGCGAAGGAGGATGCGATCTCTAGAAGGGAGATCGAGTCGAACAAGCTCCTGCTCGACGCGAGCGTCAAGGACAGGGACATCAAGAACAGGTCGTCGGAGATAGAAGCGCAGATCAAGGAGATCGAGGCCGCCCGGAAGGACATCGAGGAGATGCAGGCCGCACTCGCCGACCAGGAGAAGCAGCTCAGCATGAGGGAGAGCCAGCTCGACATGAGGGGCATGGAGGTCGCCACGGCCAAGGAACAGCTCGGCAAGGTGGCCAAGGAGAAGACCGCGGTCAAGAGCCTCCAGGACCAATTGCTGGCAAAGCAGGAAGCCCTCGCGCAGAGGGAGATCAAGCTCAAGGCGACGGAGGACGAGATCCGGCAGAGGGCGGAGAAGGCCGAGAGGCTGATGTCAAGGGCGGACAAGCAGCTCAGCGAGCTCGTGGAGAAGGAGAATGCCGTCATCGCCCGCGAGAAATCGCTCATGGACAAGGAGTCGGAGCTGCGGGCGGAGCTCGAAGGACTCAACGTCAGGCTCGCCGACATGGAGAGCGAGAAGGCCGTCATCGGCGACAGGGAAAAGCAGTACCAGGACCTCACCGAGGCCACGCGGATCAAGATTTCGAGCATCGCAGTCCAGGAGGACGAAATCTCCCGCAAGATGACCGCGCTCGAGAAGCGCGAGGTCAAGATCAAGGAACTGGAATCGCGGCTCAAGGATGAGCACGAGCAGATGAACTCGAAGCTCCGGCAGCTGCTCGAGAAGGAGAAAGACCTCAAGGCCCAGGAAGCCGAGATAGGCCTGAAGCACGCCGAGCTGAGGGCCATGGAGCAGGAGATCCTGGAAAGCGCCGAGGAGGTTGAGGAGGCTCGCGTCGGATACGAGGCAGAAGAGGAGGACGAACGCGAGAAGACCTTCGAGTTCCGGGAGAGGCGGCTGGCGGAGAAGGAGCAGGAGATCAAGTCGAAGTACTACCAGCGCGAGAAGGAGCTGGAGCGCAGGGAGACCGCCCTCAGGGCGCACCTCCAGAAGGACGTCGAGGAGATGGAAGGCGCCGTCGAGGAGGAATACGCAGTAGAGAAGATCAAGACGGGCGTGGAGCGCCTGGACGACCTGCTGATGGGCGGCATGCCCTTCGGGTCCAATGTGCTCTATGTCGGCCCTCCGTTCATAGGAAAGGAGGTCGGGATGTTGCTGTTCGCTGCGGAGGGCCTCCGGAAGGGCGTGCCCGTGGTCATAGTCACGACCTCGAAGACGCCCAAGGAGATTGCCAAGGACATGGCCCCCATCCTGCCGACTTTCATGGAGTTCGAGAACCTCGGATTGGTGCACTGGATAGACGCTTCCGGCATGCCCGTGGACCCGACGGGGCCCACCATGAACATGCACAGCGTCCCGAAGCCCGGAGACCTCGCAGGCTTGCAGAAGGAGATAGATGCCTGCGTGAAGGCCATTCAGAAGGCGAAGCACCCGTACTTCAGGTTCATCTACATGTCGCTCTCGATGAGCATCACTCAGACGGACGAGAAGACCGCCTTCGCGTTCGTCCAGGGGCTCGCGGGCCGGCTGAAGCAGGCAGGGGCAGTGTCCGTGTACGCGGTGGAGCGCGGCATGCACACCGAGCAGCAGCTGGAATCAATCCAGCACCACATGAGCGGCGCGGTCCAGTTCAAGACGGACAAGCAGAAGACGCTTTTGAGCGTCCAGGGCGTGGGCGACGCCCAAACCCGGGCATGGGTGGAGTACAGGCACACGAACAAGGCGCTCATGATCGGAGCATTTTCACTTGAGAGGATAAGATAGTTAATACGTCCTCCGAGTTGGTGTATTCACGCTGACATGTCCGAACGGAGGCTCTGTCCTTGACGATACACCTGGGTAACGGGATACTTGTCACAATGGAGGGCCGTTCGTTCAGGTTCGACCCGCGGCGCGTCGAGGCAGGGGATGTCAACATGATCTCCCACGCGCATTCGGACCACCTGCCGACGTCTTTCAAAGTGAACGAGGCGATCTGCACCCCGGTCACCAGGGATTTCGTCAAGGCCAGGAGGAAGAAGTCAATCCAGATTTGCTCCGACCCCAGTGTGAAGCCGATCGAGGCTGGACACATAGTCGGCTCGAGGATGTTCCTCGTGAAGGGCGAGAAGACGGTCTTGTACACGGGAGACTTCTGCACGAGGGAGAAGGAGAGCACCAAGGCCGCGAAACCGCACAAGTGCGACATCCTGATCACCGAGGCAACTTACGGAAAGCCGCATTATGTGTTTCCCGACCACGCCGAGATCATGACCGTTGCGCGTGAATGGCTGGCCGAGCTCCTGGGCAAGGGACGGTCCGCGGTGCTTTTCGCCTATCCTCTCGGCAAGTCGCAGGAACTCACCGCGTATCTGAAGGACTTCCCCGTCGCGCTCAACTCTGCCATCGCGCAGAACAATCGCATTCTGAGGTCACATGGATACGACCTCGTCGATTCCGAGTACGACCCCGAGAAGACGCGGGACCCGTTCGTCTACATCACGTCCGGCATGGGCAAGGAGGCGGACGTCGTGAGGCGATTGGTGAGGTCGGGTGCGAGAACGGCCGCTTTCTCCGGCTGGGCGCTCGACGGGGGGTTCACGCACCGATCTAGGGTGGACAAGGCATTCCCGGTGTCCGACCACTGCGGGTTCGACGAGCTCATCGAGTTCGTGAGGAAGTGTTCGCCCGAGCAGGTGTACACGCAGCACGGGTTTGCCAAGGAGTTCGCGATGCAAGTGAGGCGGGAGCTCGGGATCCCCGCGCAACCGCTCGTTGCCAGGCAGCATACGCTCGATCAGTTCTGCTGAGCGCGTTCCTCGGCGGTCTTCCACACCGAGGCATATGTCCCTGTCTGCATCAGAACCCTGAACACGTCGAGCGCCACTCCCTCCGCCCGCTTCATCATCTCCTCCGATGTCATGAGCGCACTCCCGAGGCCAACGCCCTCCCCGCTGAGGGTCATGACGGCCACGGTATCTCCCTTCTTGATTCCCTCGTCCAGGGCTACGATCCCCGGGACCGCGAGCTTCGCGCCGTGGCAGACCGCATCGACTGCCGAATCCTTGATCTGCACCTTGGGCAGCTGATCGAGGAGTATCTCCTTGGGGCGCAACATCGCCCTCAGCCGCGCCTCGTCCCCTGCCTTGTACGCCTCGAACGCGTCCTTCAGGTCGTGGAGGGAGACCGCGTCGTCCTCGGTGAGGGAGCCGGCCCTTGTGCGCCTGAGGTCCTGGAGATGGGCGCCGACTGCGAGCGCGTCGCCCATGTCGACGCACAGGCTGCGGATGTATGTCCCAGCCTCGCAGTCCACGCTGAACAAGATGTCCCTGTCGGATATCTCGAGAAGATGGAGCGACTCTATCCTCCTCGTCCTGCGCTCTCTCTTCACCGCGGAGCGCATCGGAGGTGTCTGGTACAGCTCGTCCTTGAACTCGGAGAAGACGTCCTCGAGCCTCTTGCGGTCGATGTTGCCGTGCATCCGCATGACGCCGATGTAGGCCTTGGTGCCGTAGTGCAGCGAGTCGACCGCCCGGACCGCGTTCCCAAGCCCTACCGGGAGCACGCCGGTCACGCGGGGGTCGAGGGTACCACCGTGCGCGGCCTTCTTCGCGCCGAGCATCTGGGCGACCCAGCTGGTGACCTGGTGCGAGGTCGGTCCCGAAGGTTTGTCGATGACGACGACCCCGTCCTCGAGGAGTTCCTTCGCGGTGCGCTCCTCGGGCCTCTTGCCGCGGCCGGAGCTAACGGGCCTCTTCGCCTTGGTGAGCATAATCAGCCTCTGCCTTCTTCGCATACATGACGATCTCTGCGGCGACCTGCTCCGCCGTTGCGCTCGTGGAGTCCAACCAGAGGTCGTATATGAGCCTGTCCGAAGGGTCGATGCCGTAATACGCGAGGTACCTCTTCTTTTCTGACTTCTCGCGCTGCCTCATGTCCCTTAGTATCTCCTGTATCGGCTTCGTCTCTCTGCGCGCGATCCTCTCGGCCCTCACGTCCTCGGACGCGTCGACGTAGGCAGCGAAGACTTGGATCTTCTTCACTTTGAGCAACGCGCCGGTCAGTCTTCCTTCCAGAACGATATCCTGTTTCTCTGATGCGATCGCCAGCATTCGCCTGTCGAGCTCCCTGTCGATGGTTTCGTCCTCCTCGGCGAGCCTGGAGAAGACATCGAGGTCCATCCCGCGCTCCATGGCCATCTGCCTGAATATCTGCCCGACGAGGACGTATTCGCACTCCAGCTTGCTGGCGACGAGCATGCAGATGGTCGTCTTGCCGCTACCCGGAGGCCCTGAGATCGCGACCCTCATTCAGCGGCTCTCCTCCCCTTCCTTGTCGGAGCCATCCAGGGTGCCCGGACCGGACTCGAGCGCCCTCAGCCTCTTCGAGAAGCTGAAGAACTTGAGGATCCGGGTGACGACCTGGCCGAAAGGCAGAGTGAGGAGCGAATACAGCAACACCCAGTTGGGGAGCACGTTGGACCCGGTCATGTCCGCGTTCAGTGCCCACGGGACGGAGAACTTGGTGGATTCGAGGTCGAGGTAGACGAAGTTGGCGAGCCACGCGAATATCGGTATGATCACGAGCATCGTCACGGGCATCAGCTTGAGCTGTGTCTGGGAGGCCTTCATCGACTCGGTCATTATCTGCGGCTGGAGCTCCATGAGCTTCTTCAGCTTGTAGGTGTTGTTGCTCTGCCGCGCCTCCCTCAGTTCCTTCTGGAACGCCGAGGTGATCCTGGCGCTCCTCGCCTGGGCGACCCAGTCGGAGAAGAAGTGCCTCACGGTGATGCTGAAGAAGCTCATCAGCAGCCCTGTCAGCAGGAGCGTCAGTATCGGGAGCTGGCCGTCGAACCCGACGAGGGGCGCAAGCGGCACACCGACGATCTTGCCAAGGCCCTGCCTGATGTCGTTGTCGAACATCACCAGCAGCGCGATCATGAAGGCGAAGAGCACGACCATCTGGTTGCCCAGCGCCGGGGTCGGGGGCCTCGCAGTTCCTGCACCTGTCCCAGTGCTAGCCATCCGCTCAATCGCCTCCGAAGAAGCCCCTCAGCACCGGGTGCATCTCCATCATCTGCTCCCTGCCGATGGCGTCGTACAGCTGAATCATGATGCCTACGGCCAGCAGCACGCCCGTGCCGGACGCGTTGCCAACAGTGCCTATCAGGTCCGCTCCGGCGGCGAGTCCGCCGACCGTCGCTCCTGAAATCACGGTGACGACAGGAATGTACCTCTCGAGCACGCGCTTGAGGACCCTCGGGTCCCTCCTGAACCCGGGTATCTGCATGCCGCTCGACTCGATCTGCGACGCGACCGCTTCCGGCCCCATGTTGGTCGTCTCGATCCAGAACTTCGCGAACAGGACTGAGCCGATTATCATGATGCTCACGTAGACGATCACGTGGAAACCGATCTGTAACCTGGATTTGTCCAGGCCGGTGCCGGCCAGGTACTGGTCGCTGAGCAGCGGTAGCAGCCAATCGCTCACGCCGTTGACGGTCGACAGGTAGTATGCGAGCCCTCCGGCTGGGGTCGTGCTATCACCCTGGTAGTACCCCAGCATCCAGTTCCCTCCGAGCAGCGGCACGTTCTGGAACGACGGATGGCTCCAGAACAGCATCGAGAACATGCTCACGTTCGCGAGCAGCGCGGCCATCAGGATGACCGGGATGTTCGACGCGTAGATGAGTTTGATCGGGTACCTTCCCCTGGCGCCCCTGGCGCCTCCGTGGGCGAGGGGCAGCTCGATCCTGCTCGATTCCGTGTACGCGACGAACAGGAAGATGACTATCGTCCCTATCAGCGCGACCATCGGGTTAGGTTGGACCAGGAATATCTGCTCGTACCCGCTCGACGAGAGCTCCGAGGCGCTCATGTGGTGGAACAGGTAGATGGTCTTCGGGATCGTCCCCGCAGGCGGGTTGGAATCAGGGCTGAGGGGCAAGGTCGGGTCCACGCCGTGCCAGTTGAGAGAACCCGTGAATATCTGCTGGGCGACGCCCGCTGCGATGAAGAGCGATATGCCGCTCCCGATGCCCCACTTCGAGACGACCTCGTCCATGAGGAACACGAGGTATGAACCCACGAAGAGCTGGAGCACGATCATGGTGCGGGCCAGGGCTGTCCCGTGGCCGGTCCAGAACCCTTCGAGGTTGTCTATGAACGACTGCGAGGGCTCCATGAAGCCGTACACCTGCGGCACGGCCTCTACGACTATCATTATCAGCACCAGGAGCTTCTGAGTGCCCTGGTAGACAGCCTTGTCCTCGTCGTCCTTGAGGTTGAGCTTGATGATCTTGGCGCCCGTGAAGAGCTGCATGATGATGGAGCCCGTGACGATCGGGCCGATGCCTAGGTGCATGAGCGAGAACTGCGCGCCGGCAAGGATCGCCCTGTACTGCGCGAACAGGTCGACCCCCTCTTCCCGGTCCAGCCCGTAGATGACCACGTTGGTCATCGCGAAGTACAAGACCAGGATGAGGATGACCCACATCATCTTCGTCCTGAAGTGCACATGCCCCTCGGGCCTCGTGACGGCAGGCAGTCTGGACGTCACTGGCTTGAGCTTGTAGAGCATGCTTTTCTTCTCTTCTCCCTCAGCCATCAGCACCCTTCCTTTCTAGGCGACCTGGTGTTTGCGTCCATGGGGTTTCAGCTATTCCTTGAGTATCGATCCACCGACGGCCTTGAGCTTCTTCTCAGCCGATGCGGAGGCCTCTGCGACCTTGATCGTCAGGGGCTTGGATATCCTCCCTGAGCCCAGGAGCTTGTCCACGCCCATCTTGCTGAGGTCGACAGTCCACTTCCCATCCTTCTCAGTGGCGAACCCGTCCCTCGACAGCGCAGGCAGTGCCAATTCGATCTCAGACAGGTTGATGGTGACCTTGCTGCGGACGACGGACTGGGGCCTCTTGAAACCGTGGTGGCCGAAATGTTCAGGGTCGTACTTAACTATGCTTATCCACTTGTGCTTGTGCAGGCCAGCGTTTCCCCTGCCGCCTCTGAGCCCGGCGCCTCTGCCGGCCTTCTTGCCACGGCCGTGGGTTCTGCTGCCCCTGAACTTGCTCGTCCTGCTGACCATCTACTTCGCCTCCTTCGGCTTCTCGAGCATCCTGTCCAGGAGCTTCCACATCTCCGGTCCCCTGTAGCCAAGAGAGCCGCCGTCGACGAACGACTTCCTGGTGCTTTCGTAGCCGTGCCTCGGCGGAGGCAGCCGGACGACGGGTTTGAGCCCCTTGACGTCCGAGACCTTCGCCTCGCCCTTCTCGAGCGCCTTGGCGAACGACAGGATCGAAGAGTACTTCGAGTTGTCCTTGACATATGCGTCGGTGAGCCTCTTGCCGCCCGCGGTCTCACCCTTCTGGAGCAGCATCCGCGCAGCCCCCTCGGGGCCGATCTCTCCCCAGGTGACGTAGTCCTTGACCATCTGCAGCATGCCCCCGGTAGTCTTGGACTCCTGGAGCAGGACGCAGTGATTCACTCGGTTGAGCTTGAGCTGGTCCATTGTATCGACCGCTCTGTGCTGTATCTTCGCGTGTCCTCTTACACGCACGACTGCCAGCAAGGCCATGTCATTCCGCCCCCTTCGGCTGCGCTTCTCCGCCCTCAGGCGCCGCCTCCGCGGCCTCCTCTTCGGGCTCGGGACTGCTGAGCGCGACGTGTATGCTCGTCGGACCTGACATTATCTGGAGCCTCGCCTTCTGCTCGTCCGTCACCCTTAGCTGGGACGTTTTCTTGAGCGCGTCGAACGCGGCTATCGAGTTGTTGATCGTGGTCTTCGTGTGGCCCTTCGTGAACCCCCAGGCGTCCTTGACCCCGGCCATCTTCAGGACGCTCTTGGCGATGTCCCCGACGGCCAGGCCAGTGCCCCTAGGGGCTGGCCTGAGCGTGACGTAGACCGAGCCCGCGTGCCCGGTGACCTCGAACGGGAGCGAGTGCGGCGTGAGGCAGCCGCACTGCCACGAGCCGCAGCCCCTCTTGACCTCTATCATGTTGAGCTTGGCGACATCGATCGCCGCGCGGATGGCCGGCCCGACCTCCTTGCCCTTGGTCCTGCCGAGTCCGACGAAGCCGTCCAGGTTGCCCACGACGACCGTGATCGCGAACCTGACCCTCCGGCCAGAGTCCGTCATCCTCTGGACCATGTTGACATCCAGCACTTCGTCCGCGAGCTCGGGCAGCAGTATGTCCACTATCTCGGGCTCCCTCAGGGGCAGCCTGCTCCTGAGCGCCTCGCTCATGGTGGTTATCTTGCCCTCGGCGACGAGCCTGCCCAGCCTCGTCTTCGGAACCCAATCAGCCATTGCCTGCACCTCCGATCTTGCCCTTCGTGCCCTCGAACATCGCGGCCGTGCCCTCGCGCATGTGCTTCCCTGTGAGCCTGTCCTTTGCCGGGAGCATCTTGTCGCTGTGCGGCACCTCGACGCCTGCGTCAAGGATGCCCTTCAGCGCGGCGAAGACCACCGCGCCCTTCGTGGGCTCCCTGAGGCCGATGTCCAGGACCGCCTCCCCGACGCCCTTGTCCTTGGCCCTCTTGCCGGCCAGCAGGCCGGTGAGGTAGGCGCCCGGGGTGCTCTTGCCGGAGCCGGTCCAGCCGAGCTTCTCCAGCTCGGTCGAGACCGCCGACGCGAGCACGACGTCTCCCTTTGCCGTGAAATTTACGAACTGCACGCGGACGTTCTTGTTGGACTTCCTCACGACCGCCCTTGGCACCCCGCTCTTGATCAGCGCGGCCCTGTGCCTGTAGTCGGTCTTGCCCTCTCTCCTTCTCCTGAAAGGTACTCTGTATCTAGGTCCTGTGGCCATCGTCATCACTCCTTCAGGATACCCGCGGCCCGCATGTGCGATTCGAGGTGAGGCCTGCTCTTGAACACGCCTCCCTTGGCCTGTAGGTAGTATCTCCTGTACGTCTGAGTGTCTATCTTGCCCTCGTCCCGGAGCTGCTTGAGCTTCTCCCGGATCGGCCTGATGGACTGCATCCAGCGCTGCTTGGTCGGCTTCCGCGCGCCCTTCTTGCCGCGCCTGGAGCCGTGGCCGGTCTGCCGGCCCTTGCGCCTCTGGGCGATGTTGTGCTCTGCCCTGCCCCTCGAGACGCCCTTCTTCTGCCGGGCGTAGATCGCCCCGGAGTCGATGAGCGTCCTCACATCGGAGCGCGTGATGGCATCGGCCGTGTCCTCGAGCCTGTTGGGGTCGATGTATACCCTGTTGACGCCGCACTTCAGTATCTGCGACGCGATCCGTCTCTGGTTCGACAGGTCCATCGATCATCCACTCCTGTTGAGGATCCTGATGCCGAGTTCGTCGGCCTTCGACTCTATCTCGAGCCGCTTCTTCATGCCAACCTGGTGCGCGACCCTTGCCGCCTGCACCTCGGGGTTGATCTTATCGAGGTCCTTGACGTTCCAGACCCGGACCTCCCTGAACCCGGACGGGTGCAGGTACCTCGCGCCCTTCGGCGAGCCGAACCCTATCGAGACGACGTTGGGCCTGTAGCCGTAGTGCTGCCTCATCTTGGAGTGGTCTCCCACGGGCTTCCTCCACTTGACGCCCTGGAGCCTCTGCCTCCTGTGCCACTCCTGCCTGAGGAAAGTCGGCCTCCGCGCGCTGATCTCCGCGCGCTTCTTGAGGGCGTCCAAGGTCTCCTTCGAGAGCTTGGGCTTCAGCTTCACCTTGTAACCCTCATCCTCCTCGATCTCGACCTCTTCCTCCTTCTTCTCGGCCTTCTCTTCGACCTCGGGCTCCTTCTCTTCCCCTTCGGGCTCCTCTGCCTCGGCCTCTTCCTTCTCCGCCTTCTTCGCGGGCTTCTTCTCGGGAGCGGCCTTGGGCTTCTTCGCCTTGGGGGCGGGCTTCGCCTCGGCCTTCTCGCCAGCGTCCACCTTCAGGTCCTCCTTCCAGTGCTCGACCGTCTTCGGCCCGACGCCCTTCAGGTGCTCGTGGATCTCCTCGATCCTCTTGTCGCTCTCGAGCGCCTCGGCGAGGTCTGCGGGGCTCTCTATGCCCAGCGCCTCCAGCTTCGCGATGTACTCCTCCTTGAACAGATGGAGCTTCATGAACTCGTCGTGATGTGGTGATTTCTTCTCGGCCAAGTTGCTCACCTCCCCGGCTTCTCGGTTATGTAGATGCCGTCCTGGAAGATCCTCGGGTCGAAACCCCTGATCTTCGTCGCCCGCTCGATGTTCGCAGCGGTCTGGCCGACATCCTCGACGTTCGGGCCCTTGAGCGAGACCAGGTCGCCCTTGACTTCGACCTTGGTCGCTCCGATGATCTTGGTCTTCCTCGGGTACTTCTCACCAAGGAAGTTCTCTATGACGAACGTGTCCCCCTTCACCGAGGTCTTGATCGGGAAGTGGGCGTACACGACCTTCATCTTGTACTCGAACCCTTCGGTCACGCCCCTGAGCATGTTCCTCAAATGCGCCCCGTAGGTCCCGACTAGGGCCTTCTCCCTCTTCCTCGGGAGCTCGCTCAGGACCACGACGTTCTTACCCTTCACTTCGAGTTTGACCTTCGGGTGCCTGAGCTTCTTGGAGACCTCTCCCTGAGGCCCCTTGACCTTGACGATCCCGTCTTGGACCGTGACGTGGACCTTCTCTGGTATCTGTATCTCGTCCTTCAACAAACCTGCTCGCATGAGTGCCACCTCAGTAGACGAACGCCAGCAGTCTTCCGCCGACGCCCTCCTTCTTCGCTCCCATGTGGGTCAGCACGCCCTTGGTCGTGGTGAGTATGAGTACCCCGAAGTCCTGGGCAGGGAGGTATCTGGACTCCCACTTCTCAAGCTCGCCGGACTTCACGGCGTACCTGGGCCTGATGACCCCGCAGTCGTTTATCGCGCCCGTCAAGGAGACTTTGAACACGCCACTCCGCCCGTCCTCGACGAGCTCGAACTGGCTGATGTACCCGGTCTCCTGCATCACCTTGAGCACGCGCCCGATCAGCTTCGACGAGGGTCTGATGACGCACTCGCCCCTGCCGATCTTCTCCGCGTTCTTGATGACAGCCATCGCGTCGTTGAGTGTATCTTGCTGCATGTCATGTCACCTCAAGAGTACTTCCTGAATCCGATGTGCGGGGCGACCTCTCTGAAGCACTGCCTGCACAGGTGCATACCGTAGCGCCTGATGAGGCCCCTCTTCCGGCCGCACCTTGTGCAGCCGACGCTCCTGCCGAACTTCTTCTTAGGCTTCAATCGACCACCTCCACGCCGAACTTCTTCTTGACGAACTCGATCCCCTCTTTCTTGGTCGCCCTCTGGTGCGTCGGCAGCTTCCTCTTCATTATGTGCCGCTTCTGCACCCTGCGCCCCTTCCGGCCGATCGACGAGCACACGTCGAGCCCGAAGATGCCTATCTCGGGGTCGTACTTCATGCCGGGGAAGTCGGTGTAGTCCTGGATCCCGAACGAGAAGTTGCCCTCCGGGTCGAAGGACCAGGTCGCGATCCTGTTCTCCCGGATCCAGAAGGCCTTCTTCACGAACTCCTCTGCCTCCTTGCCCCTCAGGGTGACCTTGACGCCTATCTGCATGCCCTGTCTGATCCCGAGGTCTCTGTTGGTCGTCTTCGCGACCGTCCGGATGGGCTTCTTGCCCGTGACCATCTTCAGGACCTTCTCAGCCTTGAGCAGCCTCTCGCCAGCGTCGCCGACGCCGATGTTGATGACCGCCTTCTCGAGCCGGAGCTCCCTCATGCCGTCGGTCATGCCGCCTTCGCCTCCGGAAGGTTGATCTCAGGGGTCTTGTCGCCGACCACGAACACGTTGTCCGTGACGGTGCTGAACCCCTCCTTGAATGAAACGAGGTTCGCGCTCGACCCCCTCCCGACTTGGTAGTCCTCGATCGTCTGGACGGTGCCCGGGTGGGACCCGCCCACGAGGAACGCCAGGTTGCCCTTCTCGAGCTTGAAGGCCTTCATGATCTTCTGAGAGGGCACTTCGATCTTGAGGACGTCCCCGGACTTGTACTGGTCCTTGGGGAGCAGTATGCACCTGCCGTCGTGGAGGTTCAGCTGGACCTTGCCCTTCTTGACGACCGTCTTGCAGTCGATCCTCGCCAGTTTCCAGCCCTTCTCGGTATCGTCGACGGGCACGAGCTTCAGCCGGGACTTGTAGTCCACGAGCATCCTGTAGCTCTGCTTCGTCTTTGTCACGGTGACGACGTCCATGAGCCCCACGGGGAACTTGTAGTCCGTCACGACCTTGCCATCCACGGTTATCATCCTGGAGCCGATGATGAACCTCGCCTCTCGCGAGTTGTCGCACAGCTTCAGCATGTCCCTCACGACCGCCAACAGCGGGACCGCGTCCTCGGTCCCGTGCGGGCCAGGGCTGGGCTTCGTGACCCAGTATGTGGTCTTCCTCGGTATCGCCCAGCTGCTGGGCGCTGCCATCCTCTTGATGTGTTTCTTCATCTAGCTCGCGCCTCCCTTGAGCTTGTCGAGCTTCTCCTTCCTCCACGGGTCGGATAGGTCGAGCTTCGTGATCACCACGTCCGAGGGGTCGATCGGCTTCTGCTTCTGAGTGCCGTCCGCCTTCGCGACCGTGATGTTCTCGATTATGATCTTCATGTTCTTCAGGTCCACGGACGCGACCTTCGCCTCGCCCGTCTTGAAGTCCTTCGCGCCCCTGATGACCTTGACTGTGTCGCCCTTGCGGACGGTGAGCGAGCGCACATTGTACTCCTTGATGAGCGCGGCGTCCAGGTGTGCTGCCACCATCCTCGACTTCTTGTGAAGCGGCGCGTTCGCCCGGGCCTTCCTCTGCTTCCTCGCCTTCGTGCTGGTCGTCATCCGCATCACCTACACTATCATCGAGGCCGTCGCGGCGATCCTCGGCCACCTCTCAGCGGCCTCCCTCGCCACGGGCCCCTTGATGTCCGTGCCCTTCGTCTCGCCCGTCTCGGTCACGATCACGACGGCGTTGTCCTCGAACTGGACCATTGTGCCCTCGGGCCTCCTGAACGGCCGTTTCTGACGTACGATGACCGCCCTGAAGAGCTGCTTCCTCGTCTCCGGGGAGCCCTTCTTGACGGTCACGACCATCATCTCGCCCAGGGCCGCATTCGGGTACCTCCTCTTGGTGCCGTGGTAGTTAGGCACGCTGACGACCTGGACGATCTTCGCGCCCGTGTTGTCGATGCAGTCGAGCCTCGCACCGGTGGGTATGCCTCTGGTCTGTCTGCCTGGTATGCCTTTCATCGTGACCACCTACTTCTTCCCTATGACTACGTAAGAGACCCTCTTGCTCAGGGGCCTGCATTCCATGATTGTTACCTCGTCGCCGAGCTTGGTCTGGAGGCAGGGGGGAGCGTGGGCCATGTACTTGCTCGTCCTCTTCTCGAACCTCTCGTACTTGGGTATGAACCTCATGTACTCCCTCTCGACGACGACCGTTCCCTGCATCTTGGCGGAGACGACGGTGCCGCTGAGGACCGTGCCTCTTACCCGGAGCTGCCCGTGGAAGGGACACTTGCTGTCCTTGCACGCCGTCTTTGGCGCCTCGACGTCTATGCCTATGTCCCTCGCGCTGGGCTGGGCCGCCTTCTTAACCTTGTCTGCCATCGCTTCTCACCCTACCGAACCTTCTTGATCCTGTCCTCAGGTCTGAACTTGATGTCCTTCCCGGACACGACATGGGTCCTCTGGCCCTCGACGAACTTGAACCTGCAGCAGTCCTTGGGGACCTTCTTGTCCTTCCCGTCCTGCTGTATCACGAAGGTGTTCTTCGTCTCGTCGACCACGCGCCCCCTTATGCCTATGTACTCGGGGCAGGTCGACTCGACGACCTCCGTGTCGAGGCCTATGAACTCCCGTCTCCGGAAATCTCCTTCACTCATATGCCCGGTGTACCCCTCACTCCACGGAGAACCCCATCTCTTCGAGGACCTCTCGGACCTTCTTCTTGTGCTCCCCCTGGAGCTCTATCCTGCCGTCCTTGGCAGTGCCCCCGGCAGCGCACCTGGTCTTGAGCTTCCTCGCGAGGTCGTCCAGGTCGATGTCAGTCGCATCGATCCCCTCGACGACGGTCACCACTTTGCCGTACCTTCGGGTGTCCGTGAGTATGCGTATCTTCTGCTGTTCCTTGGCTATCTGCTCACACATGCACAGCTCTTCGGGTAGTCCACACACCGAGCAAATTCCTGCCATTACTTCTTCTCCTCCTTGGGTGGCCTCTCGGCCTTCTCCTTCTTTTTCTTCTCTTCTTTCTTTGGCTTCGCAGCCTTGACTGCGGGAGCCTTCTTCGCCGCCTTCTTCTCGGCCAGCTCCTTCTCCCGCATGATCGTGTGTATCCTGGCGATCTCAGTCCTCAACGCTCTGATCTTGCCAGGGCTCGCAGGGGCACCACCCATCGCGGCGACGCCCCGCTCGTGCATCAGCTCGTCGCTGAGCTCCTTGAACTTGGCCTTCAAGTCCTCCGGGCGCATCTCCCGGATCTCCTTCGGCTTGATCATCGGCATCCCGTTCAGGCCTCCTTCTTCTCCTCAACTGCCTCCGCGGGCTTCGGCTCCTCCGGCTTCTTCTCTTCCTTCTTCTCCGGGGCCTCCGCCAGCGGCTGTGGTTCCTGGACGGTTATTGCCTCCGTCGTGGCCGGGGCACCCTCCGCGGGGGCCTCCTTCTTCTTCCGCTTCCTCGGTGCCTTCTTCTCCTCACCGGGTGCGGCGGGCGCTTGTGGAGCGCCCTCGGCCGGCGCGGCCTCGCCCTCCTTCTTCTTTCTCGGCCTCTTGGGCTTCGCCGGTGCCTCGGCTGCTGCGCCCGCAGGTGTCGCTGCTTTCTTCAGTGCCTCGACTGCCTCGGCCGCCTTCTGCTCCTCCACCTTTTCCTTGGCCGCGGCATCTGCCTGGCCTGGCTGCGGCGCCGGTGTCGGCTCCGCGGGTGGGGGGAAGATCTCGATCTCGTCCGGGAGCTTCGCGTTCGGGTGCATGATCTGCACGGTGATGCCCATGACGCCGGGCTTCAGCTTCGCGACCGCGAACCCCTGCATCATCCAGTCGAGTTTCGCTTGGCCGCAGTACTTGATATGCCCGTCCTTGAATTTCTCAGTCCTGTGCCTCTGGCCTGTCAGCTTCCCGGATATGATGACCTGGCAGCCCCTCGCGCCGGACTCCATTATCCTGCGCACCGTCGAGTGCCCGGCCCTCCTGAAGTGCCAGCCCCTCTCGAGCGCGTTCGCGAGTTTCTCCGCCATGATCTGCGCGTTGAGGTTCGGATTCTCAACTTCCTGGACCTCGATCTGCGGGTTGTTGAAGTTGAAGTCCTCTTCGATTGCACGGGTGAGGCTCTTGATCGCCTCTCCCCTCCTGCCGATGACGAGGCCTGGCCTCTCGGTGATGAGCGTGACCCTCGTGCCCATGGGCGTCCTCTGGACGTCCAGCCCTCCGAACCCGGCCCTGCCGACCTTGGACATCATGTACTCCTTCAACAGGTGCCTCCGGATGTTCTCGGTGACAAACTTCCTCTCACTAGCCATCTTGAATCACTCCTCAAAGCACCCTAGGATGCCTCGACCTCCTCCAGTATGATCTCGATGTTCGTCGTCTGTTCGTTCCAGGGGGTGCTCCTGCCCTGCGCCCTCGGCATGTAGCTCTTCTCTATCCTGCCCCTGTGCGCCGCTGCGGTCTTGACCTTCATATTGTCCGCGTCGAGGCCTTTGTACTCCGCGTTCGACTGGGCGCTCTCGACCACTCGCAGGATCGCCAGAGCAGCCTTCTTCGGGTACCTGCCCGGGCCGACCTTCGGCTTCGGGTTCAGGAAGTACTTGAACCGGGTGTAAGGCACGGGCGTCTTCGCCTCCGCGACTTCCTTGAGGTAGGTCTTGGCCTCCTCGACCTTCATGCCGACGAGCTCCTTGCAGACCTCGCGACAGTGCTTGGGCGAGACGCTGATCTCCTTCCCGATAGCTTTCGAGGTCTTCTCCGGGTCGGTCTCAATCGTGTATCCCATGTTGAGTCACCTCACTTGAGCGGCATGAACTTGGACGACCTCGTGGCACCTACGCCTAGTCCGGAGTGCTTCACCGACTTCCTGGTCAGCGCGAACTCCCCGAGGTAGTGTCCTATCATCTCAGGCTTGATGTCCACCGGCGAGAACTCCTTGCCGTTGTACACATGCACGGTCTTCCCGACGAACTCCGGCAGAATCGGGATCTCCCGCCTGTGGGTCCTCACGGGCCCGTCGGCTGCCCTGAGCCTCCGGACGAACGACTCCTGCTCCGAGTTCAGCCCGCGGATGTAAGTCCTCCGGGCCCTTGCGGGCAGCAGCTCGATGATCTCTGCGAACGGCAGCTTCAGGAGCTCTTCCATCGTGTAGCCTCTGTACGTGAACTCCTTCTTCCTGCGCGCCTGGATCTGGCTCTTCTTCTTCCTCAGCTTCCTCCTCGCCGCCTTCGCCGAGCCCGTGAACCGTGCCGAGGGCTTGGCCTTCTTCTCGGGCGGCGGGGCCGCTGTCGTCGCGGGGGCCGCTGGAGCCGCTGGGGCCGCGCCCTTCGCGGCCTGTGCCGCGGGCGTCTTGCCTCCGGGCGCTGCAGGTGCTTTCGCGTCTGCCTTCGGAGCTTCCTTCTTCTTCTCGTCGGCCATCTATCACACCTTCTTCTTCCTCTGCGGGGCCAGCCTGCCGACCTTCCTGCCAGGCGGGGTGTTCCTGCCCACGCTGGACTGGGTACCGACATGCGGGTGGCCGCCACCACCGTGCGGGTGGTTGACCGGGTTCATCGCTATTCCCTTGACCTTGAAGTACGCCTTCGACTTCGCGCCGTAGGCCCAGAACTTCTTTCCGGACTTCGCGAAGGGTTTCTCCTTGTGCCCTCCGCCTGCGACCAGTCCGACGGTCGCGAGGCACTTGTGGTCGACCTCCTTGAACTTGCCCGAGGGCATGAGCAGGACGGTCTTCGCGCCGTGCGACACTATCGTGGCCGCGGTCCCTGCCGTGCGGGCGAACTTGCCGCCGTCGCCTGGTTGGGACTCTATGTTGTATACTATCGTGCCCTCCGGGAGGTTCCCCACGGGCATCGTGTTGCCCGCGGCTACAGCTCCCCTGGCTCCGAAGGTGACCTCCTGGCCGACTTCGAGCCCGTCGGGTGCGATCATGAAATGCTTCGACTCACCGTACTCCACCTCGGCCACCGGGGCGATCCTCCCGGCCTCGTGGACGATGTCGACCACGGTGCCGGTCCCCTCGCGTATCTTCGGGTGGGTAGCGTCCGTGAACCTGAGATGCCTGGGGGACCTGTACCTGCCGAACCCGCGCCCCCTCCTCTGGGTAATCAGTCTCTTTCCCATTTCATCCACCTCAGAATATTCCGATCCTCATGCCGATCTCCTCGGCGCTGTAGCCTTCCTTGAGCTTGATGATGGCGTGCTTGCCGTCCTTCATCAGCTTCACGTTGATCTTCGCCACCTTCGCCTCGAACCTCTCCTCGAAGGCGGCCTTGATCTCGGGCCTCGTGGCGTCCTTGCGGACTACGAACTCGAGCTTGTTGCCGTCCTTGAGGTCCTGCGTTGGCGTGCCGGACATCGCGTTCATCGTCTTCTCAGTCACATACGGGTGAAGTATGACCGTGCGTCTCATCTGTGCCACGCTCCAATGACCTGCAGCGCCTTCTCAGAGACGACCATGAGCCTGCCTGGGTCCCCTCCGGGGGCGAGCAGCGATGCGTTCAGCGAGACCGGCGTAGCGACATCGACCCCTGGGAGGTTCCTGACGCTCCTCCAGCCCTTGCAGTCCTCGGACAGCACCACCAGGATGCTCTTCGGGATCCTGTACTTCCGGCCCCTCATCTTGCCCCTGCCAGCGCGGACGTTCTTGCCATTCTCGGCCCTGAGGACGTCGTCGTAGACACCGATCGAATCGAGTGCCTTGACCATGTCCTGCGTGGTCTTGATCCCCTCGAAGTCGTCCTTGACGACAACGGGCACCGTGAGCTTCTCGTCGAACTGGTGGCCTCGGGCTTTGACGAGCTCCAGCCGGCTGGTGGCTGAGAGTGCCGCCATCTTGGCCAGCGAGAGCTCCTTCTTGTTGATCTTCTTGCCGAGGTCCTTTTCGACCTTCGGCGGGTGCGCGCGCCTGCCCCCGACGTTGTTCGGAGACTGGGCTGCGGTCGAGCCGTCCTTGAGCCTCTGTACTCTCGAGACGCCTCTGCCCTTGCCCCAGGTTTCGACCGAATGGCGCATGCCTGCGGTGGGCGAGGGTGCGTAAGGCTGCCTCCTGTTCGCCTCGATCGCGGTCACCGCCCTTCTGATTATGTCGGGCCTGTACTCGGAATTGAACGCCTCCGGGAGGTCGGCCTCTCCCGAGACCTTCCCCTCGAGGTCGTAGACCATCAACTTGCCGGGAGCGGCCTTCTGAACGGCCGATTCAGCCTCTTCGGCTCCTGCCTTAATTTTCTTGGTTTTCTTCTCGGCCATTCACTCACACTCCCTGTTTTGATTCAAGAGATACAAAAGTCACCTGCGGAGCCTCCGGGAGCTTGATGAAGGTCTGTCGGACGGGCTCCCTCATGCGCACCAAGCGCTTGGACGGCCCGGGCACGGTCCCGTGGAGCACGACATAGCTGTTCCTCACGACGCCGTAGTGCAGGAACCCGCCCTTCGGGGTGATCTCCTCTCCCTTGTCGCCGATCTTCAGGACACGCTTGTTGAGCTCGGTCCTCTGGTGGAACCCTCTCTGGCCACCCTGGGGCACTGTCGGCCTCACATAGTTCGGCCTCTTGGTGCCCAGCGTGCCTATGAGCCTCCTGTGCTTGCTGTTCTTGTGTATCAGGAGCTTCGTGCCCCACCGCTTCGTGACGCCCTGCCACCCCCTTCCTTTGGTGATGGAGGCGACGTCCACCATGTCTCCTTCCTTGGCGAAATCCTTGACAGTCACTGCCTTGCCGAGGATGCCCTTCGCGTACGTCAGCCGCTCGTCCATCTTTCCGCCGCCGATTCTGATCTCCATCAGTTCCGGCCTCTTCTTCGGGAGGCCCGTCACGAGCGTCGGCTGCGTGTACAGGAGCGCGCGGATGTCGTCGTACTGGAGCTTCTCTGCGTCAGCCCAGCCTGCCTTCTCGTCGTACTCCTTGGGCACCGGGAGCCTCCTCGAGAGTTCCTTGTCCAGGTTCTTCGACCAGACCTCTCCGACGGCCTTCTTGCCGTAGGCGGTCTCCTCGTAGAACCTGACCCCGCAGACTTTCATCGGCGGGACTTCGAGCACCGTGACAGGCACATGCACTTCCTGTCCCGACGTGTTGCTCCTCGGCCTGTAGTCCACTATGAAAGCGTGCGTCATGCCCGCTTTGTAGCCCGCGAAGCCCTGGAGCTTGACTCCGTCGCCTCCTTCGGGCCAATTCGATATTCTGGCGGTGGGACTGGTCGCCCTCTTCCGGGGCGAGTACCCCCTTGAGCCGCGTCTTGGTCGTCTTGTTGTTGGCATCGCTATCCCTCATCTCGGGTCGATAGACTCAGCTGTGCAACTCGAGTCATCGAGCACAGCGTCCGAGAGGCTTCGTTTCTCGGCCGTGACGCTTCGTGCGCGCCTGAAAACATGTTTCAGCGCGAGTGATGGGGTGCTTTTGGCATTGCCCAAACGGCGTCTGGCCGATACCGCCTCAGGTATCGCACTCCCGCTGAATGGGGTACTTGTATATAAACGTGCCCGACGAGGCCAGATGGTGCGCGCTCAGGACTTGCCTTCCTTCGCTTTCTTCTGGGCCCTCTTCCCGCGCTCCTTCGCGGTCAGGCCCGTGACCTTCTCTAGGAACGTGTTGTACGCCTTGATCGTGCTCGCAGCGACATCGTTCGAGACCGTGGGGTCCATGGTCGTATTCACGAAGAGCGTCTTCTTGCCAGGCCAGGTCTGGACTTCCTTGAGCGCCCCGAAGCTCGAGCACATCTTCCCATCCTTCTCCTGAACGTTCCCGAAGGCCTCCTGCATCAACGCCTTCAGCTTGTCCGGCTGGATGTTGTCTTGGAACCCTCTCTTGAGTTCGTATTCCTGCATCCCGTCACCTTCTGGAGGCCTAAGCTCGCTGCCCCCTGAAAAACCTTTGGAGGTCGGCTGTGCCGCCGGTGACGAACCCCTCCAGGTCCATGACTGAAGCCCAGAGCTCCTTGCACGCGCATTCGGGCGATCCCAGCTTGGAGTAGTCCTGGGACTGCGAGAAGTTCCTGACGGAGTCCAGTATCACGCCGTCGCACCTGCCGCAGTTGTGGGCGCCTCTCTCCTTGCCGCCACCGGTCGGGTCGCACACGACCTTCACCCCCACGTCCTTGGTCGTCCTGAGGACCTCCAGCACGCTCCAGAGCCAAGGCGGCCTATAGGACCAGTTCCTCCAGAGCCTCTCGACCAGCGTGCCGTTCTGGACGTTGACCGGGTTCAGGGACAGGGTAGTGCTCACCTTGGACGCGTGGCGCATCGTTGCGACAGCGTCCCTCACCGCCTCGGCCTCCGTGAGGAACGGCGGCTTCAGCAGGACGTATGTCCGGATATCGACCTTCTTGCTCCTGAGCAGGGCCGAAGCCTCGTCGTAGTCACGCACCGTGAAACCCTTGTTGATCGAGCACCGGAGGACCCTGTCGTTCGCGCTCTCCAGTCCGAGTGCTACCTCAAGGTTCGAGTGAGCTGACAGGATCTCGTCCAGCCTTGGAGCGGCGACGTATTCTGGTCTGGTCTCGAAGAGAAGTCTGGCGCCCTTGTCCCTGCAGTGGTCGAGGACGGCGGCGGCAGCCTCCTTGGGCACCTCGCACTCGTCCAGGAATGAGCCGGACGTGTACACCTTGAGGAAGCCGACGTCCCCGAGGCCATCGGCGGCTTTCCTGAACTGCCTCACGAGATTGTCGGCCGAGACCTCGGGTCCTGGCCCAGAGTTGTATCCACACATGGAGCATCCTCCACGGCGGTAATGACTGCAGCCGCGGGTCTGGAGAATCACGACGCCCGCATCAACGAGCTTCCCGCCCACGAGCTCCTTCTCCTTCCAGACGGATGCCGGATCGTCGGGCCTGGGCTTCTTGCGATTACCTTGCATGGGACGTTTTCCTCCCATATCGATTCTGGAAAACACCTAGCAGGGCTTCAAAGGTCGTACGGCTTGAGCGTCCGGCGGCCATTCTTCTTCGCTCGCCTGGCAGCGCCCTCGATCATGTCGTGGACTCTGGAGTCCAGCTCATAATAGAACTCCTCGGAGATCCTGAACCCTTCTCCAGCCGCATCCTTGACATCTGATACCTTGATGATCATCTTGCCATTCCGCAAGGCCGAGACTTTCATGCGCTCCCCCCTTGGTGACGCCCCTGCGAGCTAGTGCTAACGCGGGAGGGCTTCTTAACGTTTTCCTTCAGGCGCTCTACCCAAAGCTTTTTTCCGCAAACACTTCTACCGGACTCGGGCTCAAGAATGGATGTCGATTCGAAGTTCGAGCTTGCCGCGAGGAACGCGCTGGAGATAGTCACACCGGAGGAACTGAAGGCACTCTTCGAATCGAAAGAGATACCGACCGCGTACATAGGCTACGAGCCCAGCGGATTCGTCCATGCGGGACAGATCATAACTGCCGCCAAGATAAGGGACCTGCAGGACGCGGGCGTGGAGGTCACCATATTCCTGGCGGACTGGCATGCCCTGATCAACGACAAGCTCGGGGGTAAGCTCGAGAACATACGCGCATGCGGGGAGTATCTCAAGGAGTGCTTCCTCGCACTGGGCGTCAAGGACTCCGTCAAGTTCGTCTGGGCGAGCGACCTCTGCGATTCTGCCAGCTACTGGGAGAAGTTCGTGAGGATATCAAAGGTCAGCTCGCTCATGCGCATCAAGCGGGCGATGACCATCATGGGGAGGACGGAGGACGAGGTCGAGATCGATGCCTCCAAGATGATGTACCCTCCGATGCAGGCTGCTGATATATTCGAGCTCGGCGTCGACATCGCCCTCGCGGGCATGGACCAGCGCCGAGCGCATATGCTGGCAAGGGACGCTGCGGAGAAGCTCGGCTGGAAGAAGCCGATCGCCATCCACACGCCGCTCCTGGTCAGCTTGACGGGTGGGGGAAGGATGGACCCGGTGGAGGCGAAGATGTCCAAGAGCAGCCCGAACAGCGCGGTCTTTCTCCACGACTCGCCCGAAGGGATATCGAAGAAGCTGAAGAACGCGTTCTGTCCACCCGAGCTCGACGGGAACCCCGTCATAGACATCATGAGACTGATTGCGTTCCCCAAGCTCGGCTCCATACGTATCGAGAGGCCGGCCAAGTACGGTGGGCCCGCGGAGTTCAAGACATACGACGAGCTGCGTGACGCCTACGTCTCAGGGAAGCTGCACCCGCAGGACCTCAAGAAGGGCGCTTCAGAGTCGATGGTCAAGATACTGGAACCGGTCAGGCAGTATTTCGAGAAGCACCCGACGAACCTGAAGAAGGTGAAGGAGCTCTCAATCACCAGATGACGGTATCTTCTTCAGCAGCCTGAGCGCGTTGTCCACGGAGATGTTGAGGATCGCCTCGACGTCCCCGGTGCCCGTTATGCCAGCAGCGCCGGGGTGTCCTCCGCCGCCGTTCGTCGTCTCGGTTCCCACGGTCCCCAGCAGCTTCCCGAGGTGGACGCCCTTCCGGACCATCGCCTGCGTCGCGCGTGCGCTGATCCGGAACATCTCCCCGCGCTGCGAGCCGACGAACGCGATGTCCGCTCCGAGGTCGAGGAGCGCCTTGCACACGGATGCCTCGTACGCGCTCCCCTGGGAGGAGGCGACGATGTACTCTCCAACCTTCCAGTACTTGAGCCTCTGCGCCCCCTTCAGCTGCGAGATGCGCTCCGAGATGTCCTCCTCCGCGTAGACCAGGCCCATGACCTCGTCCATCTGGATGTTGTGCAGTGTCATGAGCTGCGAGAATGCGACGAGCGTGGCCGGCTTCGCGAATTTGAAATATCCAGTGTCAGTGAGCACGCCGAACATCAGCGAGAGCGCGACCTTCTTGGAGGGCTGCTTCTTCGCCTCGGCGAGGAGCTCGAATACGATCTCGGAGCAGGAGCTCCTCGAATCGTCGCAGTGATACATCATCGCCTTCTCCCACTTCTCGTTCCGGGCGTGGTGGTCGATGACGATCGCGTTGGATAGGTCGAACTTGCCGTTGAGCTGCTCCGGCCCGGAGGTGTCGAGGATGAGGAGCCTCTTGGCCTTGACAGACGACACGTCCTCGACGGTCTCTATCCCCATGACGCCTGCGAGCAGCTTGGCGATCCTGTCCAGGCCGCCGGGGACACCGATCACGACGCCGGGGAACGACTGCTGCACCGCGAACCCGCTCGCGAGCGCGTCGGGGTCGGCGTTGCCGTGGAGGAGCACGAGCGTGCCCCCGTCCCCGTTCAGTTCGTCCACTATGCTGGGATGCACGGTGGATGTCAGAAACAACGACCTATAAAATAGATGCTAAAGAGAAGAGGAACGGGGTTTGGGGCCGGTCGCCTACTGGGCGGCATCGCTGTCAGGCTTGGGGGCCGCAGCTGGCATCTGGAGAGCCTGTGTTATCTGGTCTTGGAGGCTCTTGTGCCTCTCCCTGAGGTGCTTGTCCTGCCTGTCGAGGGTCTTCACGCGCACCTCGGAGGTCTCCTTCTGCTCCTTCAGCTCCGCGAGCAGCACCTGCTTGTCCTTGACCTGGATGAGCAGCGAGCCGACGTTCTTGAAGACGGCCGTCTCGTCCGTCGCCTTCTCCAGCTCCGCGATGGTCTTCTCGAGCTCCCTCGTCGTGGCCTCGAGCTGTATCTTCTGCGTGGTGACCATCTGTATCTGCTGTGTCAGCTGCTGGAACTGCGCAATCTGGTTCTGAACCTTGGGCGGTATGTTGTCCATCATCTCTTTCCTGCCTCCTTAGCCGTCTCCTCTGCGACGTTTGTCCATCTGATGTATGAGTTCAGCGCTGCTCTGAGGGCGGTGTGGTCCTCCGCCTCGATGCGGACCCAGACCTCCCCCTCTCGCTTCTCGACCGCAACCTTCGTCCTCGGAATCCTCTCGGACATCTCCGGGGAGAGAGCTCCCACGACGATGTCGGGCCTTGCAGTCCTCACCTTGAGCTCCGCGCTGCTCGGCAAGGTCATCTACCCTTGATCGACTTCCTGACGTTCGGCCGTTCCTTGTAGAAGACCTTCGACCCGCACTTCTCGCACTGGAGGCCGACCGTGTTGACGTTCGACCTCACCGGCTCTTTGCACCTGGAGCATTTGTACATCGTACCTACTCCTTCTTGGCCTTCTTGTCGGCCTTCTTCTCGGGCAGCTCCTCAGACTCCTCAGGAGCCCCCTCGACGACTTCCTCGCGCTCCTCCTTGGCCTCGGCCTTCGCCAGCACCTCTGCCAGCTCGCGTCTGACTGCCACCGGTGGTGTGGGCATGTACGAACTGGACGCCAGATGCGCACCGCACTTCCTGCAGATCCAGATGCCGTTGGCCTTCCTGGTGAGCGCCGCTGCCCGGCACTTGGGGCACTCGTGCCTGCCCTTGCTCTCCATCTCGATGTCGGCTATGCGCTTTCTTATGCGCACGCCGTACCTCGCCCCCAGCCTCCCTGCCGAGCCGACCTTCTTCGTCCTCTTGGACATCTGCATCCCGCCCCTCAGAACTTGGAGCGCACTTCCGCTCCAATCCTTCTGGACATCTCTGTTACCTTGAAGACCTCTTCGAGAGTGAAGGCGCCGTCCAAGCCCTTCTGCATGGCGCACAGGTTGCCGGTCTCTATCGTGGCCACCGTGAGCCTCGCGTCTGCCACTCGTTCCTCGTCATGCGTCGGGTCCACAAGTATCTTGCCGTCTATCTTGACCGCGGTGACGGATATCGGCTGGTGCAGCACGGGCAGTGGGTAATCCTCTCCCTTGCCGTGCTTGCTCGCTGGCACGATGGCCGTCTTGAAGGCAGCGTTGGCTCCGATGTTTGCGGCGTCGAACAGGTTGCCGTCGTAGTCAAGGACGTGAACGTCCACGAACATGATCCAGACCTCCTTGCCGGGCTCGACGCAGAGCTTGGTCATGTCGACCGCATGGCCTTCCCTGATGCCCCTGTCAATCACCCTTGCGACCTCGATCGACTCCTGGTCCGGCGGCCCTCCCTCGAAGGTCTCGCTCGCCATGGGGATCAGCTCGGCGTTGGTCGTTAAGACTCCAGTGTTCGGTGTGTCTGGGAAAGGTTCTCCAAGGATCGTCTTGACGCCTACGACCACCTGGGTGTTGCCCAGGGTCACCCTGGCCGACCCCTCGGCCGACCTGACGTAGTTGGTCTCTATCGTGAGCGGGCGCATCTCGTCGAACTTCCTTCCGTCCACGCGTTCGCCTTTCGCGAGCAATTTCGAAATGTAATCCTTCTTGAGGTCTGCGATGACGTCCTTTCCCATCTAGGCCACCTCCTGCTTTTCCTCGGCCGGTGCGGGGACGTCTTCGTCGACTGCCCTCGCGGCGTACCGCCTCTTGAGCGCGTCCCTCTGGACCTCGTACACCTTCTTGCATGCGTTGACCGCCATGTGCAGCCCCCTGTCGAACTCGTCCGGGGTGAGGTCTCCGTCCATCTGGAGCAGCACGATCTCGTTGGTCCTCGGCACGAAGCCCACCGGGATGTCGGCCTGTCCGAAGTTGTCCTCTTCCTTGCCCAGGTCGAGGACGACCGTGTCGGCGACCTTGCCGGCCGCGCACGAAGCCACCAGGTCCCTCATCGGCACGCCCGCATCGGCGAGCGCGACCGAGGCAGCCGTGAGCCCTGCGCACCTTGTGCCTGCGTTTGCCTGGAGCACCTCGATGTAGACGTCGATCGATGTCCTCGGGAAGTACTCCGTGAACACGACATGCGTGAGCGCCTCGGAGATGATCTTTGATATCTCGTGCGAACGCCTGTCGGGCCCCGGCCTCTTCCTGTCGTCCACAGAGAAAGACGCCATGTTGTAGTGACACTGCACGAGCGCCCTCTCCGGGTTCTGCATGTGCCTCGGATGGCACTCCCTCGGGCCGTACACCGCCGCCATGACCTTGTTCAGGCCCCATTCGACATATGCGGAGCCGTCCGCGCGCTTCAGCACTCCGGCCTCGATCTTCAAGGGCCGCATCTCGTCTGGCCTCCGGCCGTCCAGCCTGAGGCCCTTCTCGTCTATCAGTTTCAAGTCTGTCGTCATTCCGCCCATTCTGTTCACGCTCCCTTTGCGGAGCTCTGTTCAAGTAGCTGCTTGATCTTCTCAGTGAGCCCGTGGGCGTGTGCCTCTTCCTCGATCGTCCTGATCGCCTGCACCGCCTTCACGATGTTGTCCAGGTCTCCGTCTATCCAAATCCGTCCGTTCTGCCCGACGTATATCCTGCACCCGGTCATGTTCTTGAGCATCTGTATCATTGAGCCGTTCTTGCCGATGACCCTCGGGACCTTCGAAGGGGATATCTCCAGGACCATGCCCCCGGTCAGCTTCCTGAGGCCGTGGTCCTGCATCGTTACCTGTATCTTCATGTGCTCGTCCGAGCCGACTATCTTCAACAGGACGACGTCCCCGACGCTCATGAACTTCCGTGTCTCTCCGAACTCGACCCTCCACGGGACCTCATTCACATGCAGTGGCGCGGGGTATGGCGAATTGATGTCGACCAACCAGTTGGACGCGCCTACATCGACTATCTTGCCTACGACCAGGTCCCCTCTGAGGGGCATGTACTGTCCGGAGAAGGGCACGACGCTTATCATGTCGGGCCTTACGCTCTTGATCCCCAGCTGGGAGGCGAATATCTTGCCCCCTTCTGAGTATGTCCCGGGCCCCGCTCTCTTTCCTGAAATCGCGAGCAGCTCACCCGGTACCACTATCTCTCTCGCGTGATCCTTAGAATCGCCGTTAGCCATCTCTCTCACTCACGTCTTGAGCGATAAAAGCGCTGCCAGCGAGCAAACAAATCACAACGATTTGCATCGCGGCTCGCAGTGCATTTACCTTTGTCTCTCGTCACTGCCGAAAACGCGTTCCTTGCTTAAAGGTTTTGGTCGGACCCTTGCGGCTGGGCGCACCCCCTCAGTGCTCCACCTGGCATCCCCTTACGATGCCTTCACTATCTTGGTCTCGGCCTCTCCGTGCGTCCTGTTGCCGATCTTCTCGAGGAAGTCGTTCTGCAGGCCCGCGGGCATCTCGACGATCCCGATCCACGAACCGTCCTTCTGCCACTCCTCCTTGGTGATCTTCCCGAAGTGCTTGAACTCCTCGTAGCACCTGCCGTAGTTCTCCCCCGAGACCTTCACCGCTATCCGGACCTTGTCGAACCTGATGGGGATGAGGGGTCTGAGCGCGTCCATGATCGCCGGCACCTGCGCTTCGACAGTCTTGAACGGGTCTATGTGGACCTTCGCCTCCTCCATTGCGGTTTCGATCCTAACCGGGGGATGCGGACCACCTGTCTGCGGGTTCATCGCGTTGCGGGCGATGTACTCGACTATCCTCTTCCGCTTGTTCTCCTGCATTATCTTGCGCTGCTCTGTCGTCAGCTGGATCTCGCCCTTGAGGATGATCTGCCTTGCGACCTCGGTCGGGTCAGTGATGCCGAAGATCTCCTTGATCTTGTCCTCCGGCGCCCGCGTGCCCTTCTTGGCGTTCCTGAAAATCGTGTCTATGACCATGTGCTCCAGCAGGTCGACCTCTCGGCCGTCCTTCATCTTCTGGACCACCTTCGGGTCGATGAGGACCTCGAAGCTCTCGCCGTGTGATTCGTACCTCGCGACTATCGCTTCGTCGAGGTCTACCATGGTATCAGCTCACGTTCCGAGCCTCTTCACGAACGCCTCCACCTCGGCGTCCGTGAGCCTCCTGAACTTCTCGCCAATCTTGACCATCCCGATCTCCACGGCCTTCGTGTTGAGGCTCTCCTCCGTTGCCTTCTGGAGCGCCTTCAGTCCGAGCAGGATCGCCTCGTCTCCGGTCAGGTCCTCCTTGTACTGTTCTTCGAACACGTCCATGATGGCGTTCTTGCCGGCTCCGATCGAGCCTGCCTTGTATGCCACGAGGGCCCCGCTGGGATCCGTCTCGAAAAGGTGGCATCCCTGCTCGTCCACGCCGGCAACGAGAAGCGCCGTGCCGAAGGGCCGGACGCCGCCGTACTGGGTGTACTGCTGCTTGTAGTCGCACAAGCGCTTCACGAGCGTCTCGATGTCCATCTTCTCGGCGTAGGTGACCTTGTTCACCTGTGCCAACATCCTCGCATAGTCCACGAGCACCCTGGCGTCCGCGACGAGCCCTGAAGTGGCACATCCGATGTGCTCGTCAATCTGGAATATCTTCTCTATCGACTTCGACTCAATGAGCTTGCTCGCGATCCTCTTGTCGACGATCAGCGCCACGCCGTCCTTGAACTTGAGGCCGACAGTCGTCGTGCCTCTCTTCACGGCCTCTCGGGCGTACTCCACCTGGAAAAGCCTTCCGTCAGGCGAGAACACCGTGATCGCCCGGTCATATGCCATCTGTCCTGGTTGCATCTGTGTGACACCTCTTCTGAAAGTGAGACGAGTCTAGCTACTGGAGCTTAGACTGGATTCTGCCTAAGGTACTAACTCGATATAAAGGTTTAGGCCGAATGGTGAAGCTGTTGGGTCGCGCTGGGACGTAGCTGGCTGCTTCATTCGACTATGTTGTCCGGGCTTTGGATGAGCGACCGGTATTTCGTCTTCAGGGTCTTGATGGTACCAGAGGTCTTGAGCGTGGTGACCCTGCAGGGCTCACCCCTCACGGAGTCAAGGGTGGACAGGATCTCGACCGCCTCTTCCTTGAACCTGTGGGGCACTTTGAGTATACCGAAGGTCCCCTCGTAGACCGTGATCCTGAAGTTGTCCTGAAGGGCCGTGCCTCTGGACTTGTGCAGCAGAGCCCCCAGGAAGTCGTTCCTGGGAAAGGCCCGGGGGCCGTCGACACTGAAAGCTATGTATCTCCACCTGACGTCTCGGCCCTTCGCAGGCATAGCAGCTCTCAGCGGACGAAGTCGACACCGTGCTTGGTCACGGGCTCGGCCTTGGGGGACATGAGGCTGGGCCCCCTGACCCCTGTGAGGACCGTCATGACCCTTACCGTGCCGGTCATGCTGGTGTCCACGTTGCAGCCCCAGATGATCCTGGCGCTCTGGCTTATCTTAGCGCTGACCAGCTCGGCGGCCTTCTCCGCCTCTGCGACGGTCATGTCCGTGCCGCCCGTGACCCTTATCAAGGCCCCTCGCGCGCTCGAAGCATCGACGTCCCCAAGAAGGGGCGACTCCAGAGCCTGCTGGACCGCGGATTCTATGCGGTCACCCTTGGCGGTCTTGTTGTTGGCCTCGCCCATGCCTATGATGGCGACGCCTCCGTTCTTCATGATAGTCATCACGTCGTTGAAGTCGAGGTTCACGAGCCCAGGTTTGGTTATGATCTCGGTCAAACCCTTGATCGACTCCATCAGCACCTCGTCTGCAACCCTGAAGGCGGCATCCAGCGGGAGCTTCGGCACCAGCTCCAGGAGCTTGTCGTTCGGGATGACGGCCGTGGTATCGCAGCTGGACCTGAGCCTGTCGAGCCCTCTCAGAGCGTTCTCCATCCTCAGGTTGCCCTCGGCCTTGAACGGCAAGGTCACGACCCCTATGACCAAGGCGCCAGACTCCCTTGCCATCCTCGCGACCACGGGCGCAGAGCCCGTCCCAGTGCCCCCGCCCATTCCAGCGGTGACGAAGACTATGTTCGCACCCTTGACGTAGGCCTTGAGTTCATCCTCTGCTTCCTGGGCGGCCTTCTCGCCGACCTCAGGGAGCGCCCCCGCACCCAGTCCCTTTGTCGTGTTCCTGCCGAGGAGTATCTTGTGGGGAGAGTGCACGTGCAGCAGGTGCTTCGCATCACTGTTCGCAGCCACGAGCTCGGCGCCGAATACACCCGCCGTGCTCAGCCTGTTGATTGTGTTCGAGCCGCCTCCGCCACATCCGATGATTGCGATGTTGACCTTGAGCTTCTCAACTATCTTGGCCAGTTCTTCGTCGTCCGGTGTTCCCAAAGGCATCTGTGTGCTCTTCGCCAGCTCGTGCTGTTCGAGAGCATCATCGATAAGAGACTTCATTCTATCCCATCCCGAAATGTCTCGTGGAGGTATTATCCACCATAGTATATAAATGCAGTCCAGATGACTCGGCGGGGGCCCGTCCGCCGGCGGGATGAGAGAGAATGGTTGTCGCCGCGAGCCGGACGGGGAAGCCTCGACGCTTGCAGATGCCCTCGGACCGTGCAGGGCCGAGCGCGACCGGAGTGTGCGAGCAGCCCCCTAATCCGGGGCTTCTCCTACGGAGAAGAATCCGCGGGATACTGGCTCTCCTTCCATACTAGCAATATTTATATTCTGGCGCTCTGATTACTAACACAGTCTTTGGGGTGCACTCATGCCGAAGTCTCTAGTGAAAGAAGCGTTGGGAAAGGACGCACAGGAATTCGAAGAGAAGTCTTCCCCTCAACCCGCAGCTCAAGTGCAGGCCACACCTGCGCCCCCATCCGCGGATGACGAGGAGATAGCAAAGATCGCGGCGCAATTGGATGTATCTATCAAGATAATCGGTTGCGGCGGCGGAGGTTCCAACACCATAAACAGGTGTGTGGAGGCCGGCGTCTCAGGCGCACAGCTCTGCGCAATCAACACGGACGCGAAACACCTGCTCGCGATACACGCGCCAAAGAAGATTCTCATAGGTAAGAACATAACGAGGGGCCTCGGAGCAGGGGCCATACCGCAGGTCGGAGAGGCCGCGGCCAAGGAGAACGAGCGCGAGATCAGGGACTTCCTCCAGGGAGCCAATATCGTGTTCGTCACTGCCGGCATGGGAGGCGGGACAGGGACAGGGTCCGCTCACTACGCCGCCAGGCTGGCCAAGGAGCAGAAGGCCCTCACGATTGGCGTGGTCACGCTGCCCTTCAAGGCGGAGGGTGAGCTCCGAATGGAGAACGCACTCGACGGTCTCGACAGGCTCAGGAGGCTCTGCGACACGACTATAGTGATACCGAATGACAGGCTGTTGGCTCTGGTTCCCAAGCTGCCGGTCGACGCCGCGTTCAAGGTCGCAGACGAGGTCCTGATGCAGACCATCAGGGGGCTAACCGAGATCATCACAAAGCCCGGACTGGTCAACCTGGACTACAGCGACATAATGACCGTGATGAACGAGGGCGGGGTCGCCTTCGTCGGCATTGGCGAGTCCGAGGAGTCGGACCCGGAAGAGAGGGTCGAGGCCGCGATTGAGGAGGCACTCAACTCCCCGCTGCTGGGCGAGATAGACCTGAGCGCCGCGAAGGGCGCGCTCATCAGGGTCGTAGGCGGCCCAGACATGACAGTCTCAGAGGCCCAGAAAGCCGCAGAGGTCGTGACTGATAGGATTGCGAAGCACTCCAGGATTATCTGGGGATGCAGCATCGACCAGTCCCTCGAGAGCACGGTGAAGATCCTGTTGATCGTCACGGGAGCGAGGTCCGAGGGCGTCATCGGAAAGGAATCCGAGGAGTCGTCTGCTAGGGCCCCGAAGAGGTCCTCGTCTGGGAAGTCCTATGGAAGGGATGATGACGAGGGCATCGACTTCGTCAGATGAGCGGTCGTTCACCAAACCATTCAAAGGCGGACTAGTTTAAGTCCGCCTACCTTCTCACTTTTCTCTCCACCTTGCCTTCCAGCCTGGGCGCGTCCTCGAACCTCGCACCACAGGTCGGGCAGAACTTGTCTCGGACGTCCACTCCCCCGCCACATTCCGAACACTCCGCCCCCGCGACCTGGTCCGAGAAGAGGACGCCGCACCTGCAGGAGAACGCATCTTTGTCGACGCGCCGGCCACATGCGGGGCACTCGGATATCAACTCGATGAGGGTGGCGTCGCAGTAATCGCAGGTTGTGGACGTCTCTGGGATTTCGGCCCCGCAGGACGGGCAAATCATGTTCCCCTCTCCGACCAGGAGCACTCCGCAGTCGCAGGTCTTTTCGTCTTCTGCAACGACCCTGCCGCACTCGGGACACTGGAAGAGGTCCTGCGAGAACTCGGTGGAGAACACGACCCCGCATCGCCTGCAGAAGAGGTCGTCCTCGTCCAGGTTCGCCCCGCATTCCGGGCACTGGAGCGTGTGCCTGTACATCGTGCAGTCGCAGCTCTCCTCGTCGAGCAGGCGCCGGCCGCATATGCTGCAGAAAGTCGCAGCGTCGGGGGCGCTCTGGACCTGCTCCTTCATGGACATGTAGGTCCTCTCGCTTATCTCACCGAGGAGGAACCGCTCTTCCAGCAGCAGGAGCTTGTCCTCTTTCGAGAGCGGCATCGGGCGTATGATGGGCATCTCCGACGAGACGACATGTGGTCTCTGGCCCGCGTACCCGAGCTCTCTGCCGCAAATCGGGCACTTCGTCACCCGCATCGCGCACGAGTTGTGGAACTGCTTGCCGCAGCCGCAGAGCACACTCGGGAGGTCCTTCTTGATCACGCCGAGGCAGATGTCGCACTTGACTTGCCCCCTTATCCGGACCGCCTTCACCTGCGGCCTCGTCCTGACCTTCATCTTCCGCGCGGCGGCCTTCCTTAACTGCCCCTTGGGAACCTTGATCATCCGAGGCCTCTTCGCTCGACCTACACGGGTCACCAAGAGGAACAACAGCGGTCCTACGTTCGAACCCAACGTCAACTCGCTCCAGGCCGTTGCTGATTGCGTACTCTAGATATTATCCTTTCACATCAGGCCATGGATGGGAGGGCGGCTGGGCCTATTTGTGGGAAGACAGCAACGAAGGGTGCGTCGAGAGCATCGCGCCCAGGGCGCATGCGAGGACCTCCAGGCACCTGATGGTCTGTGCGTCCGGTATCTTCGAGCTCCAGGTCCCTGCCACTTCTATCCAGCCTATGAACTCGTCATTCACTCCATAGATGAGCACGTCCAGGTAGTCCCCCTCGATGTAGTCGTCAATCGAGTGCCTCTTGGCCGTCAGCATCTCCTGTCGGTTGAACGTGTCCTCTTCCCCGGCCTGGTACGGGCTGTCCTCGGCCAACAGGATCTTCGAATACTTGCTGATGGTAGTGCCCTTGTACATGTCGTTCCTGAAGAAGTCGTCCTGACTGTATGACAAGTCTTCGTGTGCCTGCCAGATCCCCGAGTTCATCCCGGCCATGACTTCGTATCTATACATGCCGTCCTTCGGGCTCTTGAGGCCTATCGAGACCTCCTTCAGCTTAAACTGCTTGTACACGATGTTGGCTGCGACCTCCAACAGCTCATGCACCTTGACCTTCGGCTTACGGTACACTTCGAAGACCGCGTCGATGCCTGCTAGGACCTTGTCCAGGTTCCCCCTCGAGCCATACATGTAGTCGAACTTGACCTTCTTGGCCACATCGTTATGGTTGAACTTGACAGACGCGGGCGCCGCGTCCTTCGGCCCGGGGATGGGAGTCGATGGAGAACTTATTATGATGCTCTTCGGCTTCGTTGATAGAGAAACAGGTCTTCCGCAGAGTTCACAAGCCTTCGACGAGGACCTGATTTCTGCCCCGCAGTTCGAACATTTCATTATACTACTCGGCACCAGCAATCTCGTCCGGCTTCTTCTGCTTTTCTGAGCTGATTGAATATCCGTCGAATTCAATGTAAACGAATGTCAGGTCTCTGGGTGCGGAACCCGTGCCTTGTCCACACTGAGTATATGAACTGACCCGGAGATTCACCCATCATGGCAATGAAGGACACCGTGAGGACGGTCGGCGAGCTCATGGCCCTGGCAGCAAGGACGGCTCCCAAGGCCGTCGGGAAGGATTTCATCGAAGTCCTCCTGCTGTCAGATTCGGAGCGCATCGCCCTGGGGAACGACATGATCCAGCTCGGCAAGGAGAGGGGAGTATGGGGGTTCGATCGGGACGGTCAGAACGTCCTCGATTCGGATGCGGTGCTGCTTCTCGGCCTCCTCCAGCACAAGGGCGCGGGGCTCGACTGCGGCGCCTGCGGGTTCTCCAGCTGCGAGGAGTTCAACAGCAAGGCGTACACCGGCGAGTTCGAAGGGCCCAACTGCGCGATAAGGCTGCTGGATCTAGGCATCGCGCTCGGGTCGGCGGCAAAACTCGCTTCGGAGCTCAACGTGGACAACAGGATCATGTACAGAATCGGCGTGTCCGCGAGGCGGCTCGGCATAGGCAGTTCGAGGATCTGCCACGGCATACCGCTGTCCGCGAGCGGCAAGAGCATCTTCTTCGACAGGCCGACGAAGCCCGCCTGAACAGGTACTTCCCAGCGTGAATTCGGTCATACTCTTGGAGGATTTCCTAGGTTCGTGCCGTCCAGGAGATACGCCCTCAGGCTGCCCTCATCGACGAGTTTGTTCCTGAACAACGGACCAAGGTAGGCACCTCTGCGTCCGTTTATCGGGGTTCCCGTGAGAAGCGGGTTGAACGCGGGGACGACCGTCACCTCGTCCGGGCTGTGTTCGTACCGCTCCAGCACGCGGCGGCGGTCCAACCCGGCTCGTATCCAACACTTCTCGTTCGTCTTTGTGCCGATCGAGTCGACCAGCAGGACAGATGGGTGTATGTGCCCCATCACAATTCTCTTGCCAGACATGACGGCTTTGGAGGGCCACACGTGTCCGTGAACGAATCCCGTATCCTCGACGAGAGTGCCAGCTCCTGAGACTCTCCGGACAGAATCGGGCAGCACCGCTGCGATGCCTCCATCGTGGTTTCCTGCGACAACCACGATCTCCTTGTACAACCCGCCGAGCTTCGTCATGAAGGGCGGTATTTCCCTGTCCTCCCTGTAGCTCACCCCCGGTATTCTGTGCTTGACGTCGCCGAGTATCACCAGCCTATCCGCTCTCGTCGATAGCGATTCAAGCGCTGACAGCATCTTGGGTGCCTGGGAAGGTATGTTGAACCCTGAACGCCTGAGCTGCACCTCGATTCCGAGGTGAAGGTCGGCGACACACACCCAGCTCTTCTCACCTTTCGCGGTAAGCCCGGCGAAGTCCGGGACAGGCTCTAACTCCACGGACATCCATGTGGAGCCCGCCTGATAAACCTGATTCCTCACCTGCCCACTAGGAGACGTTCTCCGAGATAGTCGGGAAGGCCCGACCCGACGATGGCCTCCCACGCTGCTTCGGTGTCGTATTCGGTCCTCTGGATCTTGCATTGCATGTTCTTGGTGTCCAGGACTGCGAAGCTTGCACGCGGGTCCCCGTCCCTTGGCTGGCCGACAGATCCGGGGTTGACTGCGATGCCCTGGGGAAACCGGACCGCATACGGGACATGCGTGTGGCCGAGCACCAGCACGCTGCAGTCCGCCTCTTTGAGCATGCTGTCGTTGACATCGTCCTCATAGACGTACCGGACCGCGCTGCCCACGGACCCGTGATACATCGCGCAGGTCCTGCCCTCCAGGTCTGCCCTCGCCTCGAGCTCGAGCTGACTTAGGAACTCCTTGGACTCCCGAGTGAGCATTCCGGTGGTCCAGATCGCCGCCTTCGCCGCATGAGGGTTCATCCATATGACGTCCCCGGTGAGGGCTGCAAGCTCGTGGTTTCCGAACACCACCAGGTCTGCAAGGTCGCGGACCTTGCTGCAGCACTCGTTGGGGTTGGCGCCGTAGCCCACGACGTCGCCAGCGCATAGAAGCATGTCGTAATCGACCTTGTCGAGTTCGCGGACGACAGCCTCCAGGGCGTGGATGTTGGAGTGCACGTCCGCGATAATAGCAAGCCTCATACCAGTCCCTCAGAAGTACCTTCTGACGACGAGAGGTATCTTCTCTATCACGTCTGTCGCGAGCAGGCCGTACGATTTCTCCTCGAACGCCAGGTTCCCCGCAAGACCGACCGTGAAGGCCCCTAGTCTCGCTGCTGCGAACGGGCTGGCTTTCTGGGCGATGAACCCGGCAACCGCGCCTGTCAAAACGTCTCCCGTTCCGCCCACGGTCATCGCATCGTTGTGGACACGATTGAATTTCACGTTCTTTCCGTCGCTCACGATATCGACTGGTCCTTTCAGCAGGATCGTCATCTTCAATGCTGAAGCAGCCCGCAGCACCTCATCCGCCCGTCTGTCCAGGTCGTCCGCCGGCAGTGTCTTGCCCGTCAGCTTCTTGAACTCCCCTGCGTGGGGAGTTATGACACCCGACTTCCCCTTCAGGACATCGCGCTTCCCCCCGCAGGCCCCGATGGCATCCGCGTCGACGACGATGGGTCGGTCGACCTTCCTGATTATTTGCTGGACGGCTCGGACGGTCTTGGGGTCGCTGCCGAGGCCGGGGCCTACCGCAACGACGTCAACGCCTTTGGACAACGCCGCGAGGTCGTCCACATGTCCTTCGTGGAGGATGTCGCCCTGCAGCGGCTTGACGATGATGTTTGGAGAGTATATCGCGACCGGCAGCGCCGAAGGTTCAGGCGTCGACACGAAAGCGAGGTCCACGCCGGATCGCATGGCCGCCATACCAGCGAATGCGGGCGCCCCCGTGTATGGTCCTCCTCCTATCACCAGCACTCTCCCGGCGTCTCCCTTGTGAGCGTCCTTCCGCCTCCTGGGCAAGAGGGAGAACTCCCCGGGCCCGCAGTACAGCTCAGCCTCATGTGGTATCCCGATGTCCTCCACTACGACCTTCCCAGAGTTCTTCGGTGTCATCCCGACTTTGGCGGCGTGGAAAGTCACGGTCGCGCTCGGCACTATCTGGAGGTCTGAAGGCCAACCGGACGGGACATCGACGGACACGACCGTCCGCTTGGACTGGTTGATGAGCTTGATGTACTTCGCATACGGGTCTCTGGGCCTGCCCTGAAGGCCGACCCCGAGCATTGCGTCCACGATGATGTCGTATCCACGTGGCCCGAACTGCCCGATGGGCTTGATGCACTCCCTCGCGCGTTCGAGGTTCGCCCGGGCGATGCTCGTCGAGACCTCGTTCTCGGGCTCGACGAGGAACATGTCGACCTGGGTAGACACTCGGGCAAGATGCCTCGCCGCGACGAAGCCGTCCCCGCCATTGTTGCCCTTGCCGCAGACCACCGCAACCCTGCCACCGGGTCTGAGCGCTCCGAGGACGTACTTGGCGACCGCGGCGCCTGCGTTCTCCATGAGGGTGAAAGTCTTTACCCCGAGGTAGGACGAATTGATGTCCAGCACTTTCACTTCCTCCGGAGGCATCGCCGTGCGTCTCACGAATTTTGGATTGGCAATTGCGGTATTAAACCCTCCTAGAGTGCAGGCGAGAACTACGGCCAGACTTGCCCAGAACGCCCTACCAACTGAAAAGTAATAAATATGCAGACCTCGTAACTCCAGCCACCGGCAGGGATAGGGTAAGTGAGCGAAATCAAGAGGCTCGTTTTGGATGTTCTGAAGCCCCACCACCCTACCATAATCGAGATGTCTCGCAGGATTGGGGTTCTGAACGGTGTCTCCGGCGTCAACTGCACGCTGGAGGAAGTTGACAGGGAGACTGAGAGCGTCAAGATCACGATCGAGGGCACATCGATCGATTTCGAGGCGGTCGAGGAGACCATCTCGGACTGCGGCGCCGTGATCCATTCGGTGGATAGCGTGTCCGCGGGCAAGAAGCTGGTCGACGAGATAAAGACTCCTCAGGACCGCTGAACTACGCGGCCTTCTCCCTCGGGACTGTCTTCAGCTTGACCGCAACCTTCTGGATGAGCTCAGGCTTGTCCAGCTTGGGCTCCACGAGCACTCTGCCCGTGTGCCTGTGCCAGAACCTCGGGTAGGACTTGTCCAGCTCAAGGATACAGTCGAGGCCGAGTGCTTTCACGGCTTCGAAAAGCATGTGCGCCGTCGGGGCCTCCGTGGCGTCCCTCTTGGCCACTCTCCGTCCCTTGGCACGGCTGACCCGCAGGTCGAAATACGCGGGCCAGAGCACGACTGCCTCCTCGGGGTCTACGGCCATACCAGCGCCTCGTTGTTGCGAAGGAGACTCGGCTATCTAACCTTGTCGGTCTCTCGCGCTGGCGGTCGGCCGGAGCCTGAAGATGTCATGTGGACATTTATTAGACGAAATGATGATGCGGCCCCGAGTGGCCCAAATGATTGACGAAGACATTGCTCTCAGAACTCTGGGGGAGGCTGAGTCCAAGGGTTCCATGCTCCTAGCGGAGGTGAGGCTCGAGCGCAGGGACATGAGGCAGCTGACCGTCAAAGAGGGTCAGGTCTCGAGCATAATCACATCCAGGGATGCTGGGATGAACGTGAGGATCGCACTACCATCGGGGGTCGGGTTCGCGAGCTCGAACCGTATGTCCAAATCCGAGGGTTCGAAGCTGGTCCAGGCTGCTTACCGTCAGGCCAAGAACGGTAAGCGGAAGACCCCCGTCATGCTGTCCCCGGAGCCGGTGGTCAAGACAAGTTGGGAGGTCTACCAGAAGCGGAAAACAGCTGACATGAGCATCGATGACAAACTTGCCTACATGAGGGAGCTGGATAAGGCTGTTGCCAAGACGGGGGTCAAGGTGCAGGGTAGGCTGTTCGAGCTCAAGGATTACGAGATCGATTCATACTTCGCGAACTCCGAAGGGTCGAGGATAGCCTCTTTTCTGCCCAGAATAACACTTGAGTCCTCCAACCTGGTCATGTCCGGAGGAGAGACTGCCCAGTCCATCAGACAGTGGGGCTCGAGCGGAGGCTGGGAGAGGACCCAGGAATGGGCCCTTCACGAAGTCCTGCCGCAGGAACTGAGGATGCTGAAGAGGCAGATCGAGAAGGGCAAGGGGATCAAACCGGGCCAATACGACCTCGTGTGCGGTCCCGAGGTCGCCGGCATCGCGGCCCATGAATCCTGCGGCCACCCTATGGAGGCAGACAGGATCCTGGGCAGGGAGATGTCCCAGGCAGGGAGGTCCTTCATCTCTCCCGACATGCTGGGGAAGAAGATTGGGTCCGAGTATGCGACTGTCATCGACGACCCGACCGTGTCTGGGTCATACGGATACTACGCGTACGACCAGGAAGGGGTCAAGGCGCGGCCGAGACACCTCTACAAGAACGGCATCATCAACGAGTTCTTCCACAACCGGGAGACGGCATCGAGAATGGGCGTACAGAGCAACGGCTCATCACGGTCCGAGTTCTACCTCAGGGAACCCATCGTAAGGATGGGCAACACATTCGTCGCCCCAGGCGACTTCGAGGACGACGAGATCTTCGGTGACGTGAAGGACGGGATTCTGATGCATTCCTTTACCGAGTGGAACATAGACGACAAGAGGTATAACCAGAAGTACGTGTCCAGAGAGGCATATTTCATTAAGGACGGCGAGATCGCCGGCCCCGCGAAGAAGTGCGTCCTCGAGATTACCACGCCTGGCTTCTGGGGCGCGATAGACGCGGTGTCCAAGAAGCTCGAGTTCACCGCAGCAGAGTGCGGGAAGGGCGATCCGATACAATCTATGGCCGTGAACACCGGTGGGCCCATGGTCCGGCTTCGGAAGGTGATGCTGAAATGAGCGAGCTCAGAGACATCGCCGCACGTCTTGTGGGCGTTGCGGAAGCGGACGGCGCAGACGACGCGATCGCTGAGGCGACGGACAGCAGGACGCATCTGGTCAGGTTCTCCAACAACGAGATAGACGCTGTGAACTCCTGGACAGAATCGCGTGTGCAGATGTTCGTCGCGATCGGGAAGCGGACACTCGCCTCCGACCTCAGGGACATGGACAACCTTGACTCGCTCGTGCGTGAGCTTGTTGCCAACGCCAGGCGGGCTCCGGAGAACAAAGGCTATGGAGGCATCGCATCTGGAAGGTTCAGATACCGCCTCGGAAAAGCGGACAGAGCCATCGTGAACATCAAAGACCCGTCCAAGCACGTCCACGATGCGATTTCCGCTGCTCAGTCGGAAGGTGCTGAGAACGTCGGCGGGACCCTGTTTATAAGGCACACGCGGACCGGGATAGCGTCCTCCGGCGGCGCACTTGCATCAGACGAGTCAGCGGACGCCGAGCTGTCGGTCAGGGCGTTCTCCCAACCCGAGGCCTCCGGACAGACAGTCTCGTGCACCCCGAGACTTTCGAAGCTGGACGCTTCGCGCGCCGGCGCCAGAGCCGGGGAGCTCTCCTCCAAGGCCAAGGACCCCGTCCAGGGAGAGCAGGGGAAGTTCGACATCATAATCGAACCGCTGTTCCTCGGCTCACTCATACATTCGACCACGAGGATGATGAGCGCGATGTACGTCGACATTGGGAGGTCGATGTATGCGAAGAAGATAGGGAAGCAGGTCGCCTCGAAGGAGGTCACCATAATCGACGACCCGACGATCCCGTCGACGAGCCAGAGAGCGTTCGACCACGAGGGCGTACCCACGCGGAAGAACGTGATCGTCAAGGACGGCGTGCTCAAGTCATATCTCCACGGGACTTCGACCGCCAAGAAGTTCAAGACGAAGTCGACGGCGAATGCCGGGATGTTCATCCCGACGCTGTTCTCAATCCCCACGGAGCCAATGGCCTTCCACCCGGTCGTCAAGCCCGGAGACTGGAAGACGGACGAGCTGGTCGCGGATACGAAGCGCGGACTCTACCTGAACAACACCTGGTACACGAGATACCAGGACGACTCCACGGGCGAGTTCTCCACTATCCCGAGGGATGCGATCCTCAGGATCGAGGACGGGGAGATCGTCGGTGCCGTGAAGAACATCAGGGTGAGCGACAACATGCTCAACCTATGGAAGAGTGTGGACGCCGTCTCGAAGTCTGCTCAGGAAGTGTTCTGGTGGGACGAGGCGAGTCCGCCCTCGACGTTGCCGACGCTGAGGATAAGGGAAATGAATGTCACGAGGTCTTCGTGAGAAACATCCGAGATGCTCAGGCGCTCTTGCCCTCGGTCGGCTTGAGGAGCATCGCGTTGACGACGCCATCCTGTCCGCACCTAGAGGTGATGACAGCCTCTCCGAGTTCCGTTATGACCGTCGCGCCCTTGGTCATGATGTTGCGCTGGACATAGTTCGGGTTAGAAGGGTTCGTCTTGACGGTGAGGATCTTGACCTTCTTCACCGTCTTCGTCTTCGGGTCGATGACGTTCGCGGAGTCCACTAGCAGGAGCCTTGCCTTCGAGTTGGCGCCCTTCGTCCTGTACATCTTGACCTTTCTGGGTCCCAAGTGGGTGAACTGCTTCTCCCTGCCCACTTCGAATTTTCTCTTCTTCCGGGCGAGCCTCAAACGGCCGCCCGAGGGCTTTCTCTTGGGCCTACCCTGCCAAATGGCCATCGCTGAACCTCTGGGAGATGGGAAAGTGGCAGGTGTATTAAAACATTATGGGAAGGATTAGTGCTTGGTCGAGCCGTGGAATTGTACATCTACCGTTTCCCCCAGGCGGATGCTGGCATAGGTCCCGTTGCGCGCAGGTCCGGGGTTGACGAACACTGTAGAGGCCGAAAGCACCCTCCCCTGGGACTCGTGCACGTGTCCTGAGAGGGCGAGCGCGGGCTTGAACTCGTTCGCGACTCGAAGGACTCCCTTCGATCCGCCATGATGTCCGGAGCGCAGGAGGTCGTTCATTCCATATGCGGGGACGTGTGTCACCATCACTCCGTCCTCGATCGCGATTGCCCTGAGCGACCTCTCCATGATGTCCTCCTCGACTTCGAAGGGCATTCCCGAATTGGAGGGCAGACCCCCACCGAAGCCGAAGAACTTCCGACCGCCGACCTCGACGACTGTGTTGTGGACGCTCGCGTCTGCGGATTCGAGTACAGCGACCGTGTCCGGGACGTCGCAGTTGCCTGGGACTGCCAGGACTCGCGTGTCAACCCTCCTGAGGAATTCCTTGGTGAACTCGGTCGTGCCGAATGTAGTGAAATCCCCGCACACGACGACCGCGTCGTACCGCTTCGTGGACGCGGCCTTGGCAATCACGTCCAGTGCGCTGGCCGAGCCATGCAGGTCCGAGCATACGAGCAGTTCGAGGTCCTTCAAACAATCACCATGGGAGCGTTATCCCGAGGGAGAACTCCTGGAACGCGATGATGTATGTGACGACATATCCCGCAATCGCTCCGCCGTTCAAGAGCGGCAGGCCCGCCTGAGGGTTCCCCTTGAGGACAAACCTCATCAAGACAGCGAATCCGACCATGGCACCCACTAGCGCACCGAGAGCGACCACCAGATTGGCCGTGCTGCCCCAGAGCGCGTCATCTGGCAGGAAGTAGAAGGCGGATGTTATGAGTATCCCAGGGATGATGACGTCCCCCAGGCCCATGAACATGGCCTCGCGCTCATCACCGTCCTCCAGCTGTTCCATCAGAGGTTTCTGGGCGAGGTACGAGTAGCCTCGCTTTTTCGGTATGACGAGGAGTATCGGAAGGTGCATCTTAGTAACGCCGTCTGCAAGAGCGACCATGTGTTTCGTCCCGTAGACCGAGACGGCGTCGTAGACTGCCAGGATTATGAGGAGGATCAGCACGGGGAGTATACCGAGCGAGATTCCGAAGAGTCCAATGATCCCTATCGACATCAGGATTCCAGAGGCGTCGATGACGTACCATTCGGGCTTCTTCAGCAGGTAGTAGCCAATCACGCCAGTGATGATCAAAGAGACCGCCATGGGGACGACCCCGCTGACGAAAGCAGAAGCCATCATCAAGATGACGAAGAAGATCGTGTACGCGACCGCTCCGAGGAAGATGAACTTGACGAGATTCTCCCTCTTCTTCTTGATTATGTAGAGTATCGCCAGCGTGAACAGGACGACTGCGGCGATGTAGTACAGCGGTATCAATGGGTCGTTCGGGTCCTCGAAGAACTGCCACTCAGGTCCGAGGAACGCCCATGCCATCACGAGCGCCCCGAGTTGGGACACCGCGAATATGATGGCCATCACAATGGAACTGCGGACAGAGGCGTCCATGCGCTCCGCTATTCAGAGGGGCTTTAGAAATACTTTGTGGGGTCAGCGCCGAAGACGAACCTCCAAATATCCAAATGGCCGTGTATGAACCATGGCCGAGCTCGAAATGCTGAGGCTCGACGTCTTCACCAATGAGCTCTATATGGGCAACCCTGTCAACGTGGTCCCCGAAGCGGACTCCGTGGACGATGTCCAAATGCTCAGGATTGCCTCGGAGCTCGGCTCGCCTCCGACGGCTTTCGCGATGAGGTCAAGGAAGGCCGATGTCAGGCTGAGGTTTTTCACGCCGTATGGCGAAGAGCCCCTGGTCGGCCACGCGACGATTGGGGCGCTCTGGTGCTTGGCCCAGAGGAAGGCATTTGGTGAATCGTCATCCGGCAGGCGGAGGGTAGAGACGCAGGTTGGTGTCCTCCCGTTCACGGTCGACAGTGGCCCTGAAGGTCCTCAGATGGTCTGGATGACACAGAAGCGGCCGTTGTTCGCGAGCGAGGGCGACGAGAAGGAGGTTGCCAGCGCTCTGGGCGTGGGTGTCGACTCGCTTTTCACAGACAGGTTCCCGCTCAGCAGGGCGTCGACCGGCATGCCGTGCCTCCTCGTGCCCATCCGCTCGATTGATGCGATAGGAAGACTTGAGCCGAAGGCCAGCGAGCTGGCCACGCTCAGCAGGGAACTGGATGTCGCGGGCGTGATGGCCTACTCGTGGGGCGTGCTCGAGGAGGGCTCGACAGTTCATGCACGGTTCTTCTGTCCGCCCCCGCTCCCTCTTGAGGACGCTGCGTCAGGCTTATCTGCAGGCGCTCTAGGGGCATTCCTGGTGGAGAAAGATTTCGTGCCCAAGGAGAGGTTCGGAAGCATGGTTGTGGAGCAGGGGCATTGGCTCGGTCGCCCCTCCAAGATACATGTCAGAGTCGAGAAGAGAGGCGGGTCGATCAGACGAGTCGAAGTCGGAGGCTCGGTGAGGACCTCGTTCGTCGCTAGAATAATCACTCCGTAGTTGCCGCTCAGGTCACGCGTACTCCGAAGGCGACCGTGCCCGAGACTTTCTCGATCTTCACCTTGACCTGGGCCCCTTTGGCGGTGCCCGGCACGTAGATGATGAAGTTGCCCTTGCGGGCAATTCCGTCGCCTTTCTTGCCCACGTCCTCAATCATGAAGTCGTAGATCTTGCCGGCCTCGATCTCCTTGGTCTCTTCCTTGGTCTTGACCTGCTTCTTCACATGGACCGGCCTGTGCGCGCCGCAGGTCTCGCACACGAGTATGAGTATCCTGTCGTCCTTGACGATCTTGGTGTCCGGCCTGCTGCACTCGGAGCACAGGACGTACTCGTCGACATAGTTCTTGATCCTGTCATCAATCTGGGCCGTTCCCACCTTGCCTTTGAACACCACCCTGCGCCCTTCTAGCGTTCCTGCGGTGCCCAACTCCCGGAGGAGATAGCCGAGCAAGTGGTCCGGGTCTCGACGGAGAACGTCGACGATGTCTCCGAAGTTCCTTATGACTGTGGTCTTCCCCTCGATCATGACGTCTGGCTCCGGCACCTGGAATCTGTCGTGGGATTCCAGAGTGTGGGGCAGCTTCTTCTTCGCCCTGTCTAGGAGCGACTCGTAGTCGAACTGATCGTCGGGGACCATTGCAGTTCCATATGCCAGGGCATAGTTAAACCTATTGGGGCAAGGACTGGTCCTGCCCTCTTCGTCCGTACTCTCTACTCGAAACCTTTAGGTAGAGGGCAGGTCAATGACTCGATGCGGGGCCCTCATCTTATGGAGAAGCCAGCCAGGTCGTCCAACCCCCCACCCGGCGAAGGGCGTTCTGAGAATCCCCTAGCGGACAGCAGCAAGTTCGCCGCGTTGGACGCGATCGACGAGCCGATATCCGTCGTCGACAAGGACCTCAAGGTCGTTTTCGTCAACAAGAAGCTGAGGTCAACGGTAGGAGATCTGCGGGGCACGAAGTGCAGCGAGGGCCCTCTGGCGTCCCCGGAGATATGCGCCAGCTGCCCGGTCACGGGAGGATGGGACTACGAAAAGGGCTCCTATGTCAGGTTCGGAAAGGACAGCCTGGGCAGGACGCTCGAATTCACGGTGACGAAGTACATCGACATCTCCACTGGAGAGCCGTACTGGGTCTCAATCGAGCACGACCTCACCGAGAAGATCGACTACGAGACCAAGCTGAGGACGCTCGCGGCTTCTCTGGACCAGATGGCCGAGGCTGTCTGCGTGTCAGATCTCGAGGGGAACCTGCTCTATGTTAACAAAGCATACGTCTCGCTCACCGGCTACGACGAGAAGCACGTCTCAAGCCTGAGCCTCACCGACGCTTCGAAGCCCGGCGCGGGGTCCAGCACGATGCAGGCCATAATGAAGGCCGCGACGGCGAAGGACTGGCACGGAGAGATGACTGCCCTGAAACGGGACGGGTCTCGGTACTACACATTCGTCGAGGCCAAACCCGTCCGGGACGAAGCTGGGATGGTCGTCGGAGTCGTGGGGATACTCCAGGACGTCACGAAGCTGAAGGATGAGAAGGTCGAGTACGAGAAGTACCTCAAGGAGCTCGAGTCCAAGATGGAGGCACGCACGACCGAGCTCGCACGTAAGGTGAGTCAGCTCACGACGATCAACAAGATCAGCAGGGTGGTAACCTCCCTCCTTGACCTGGACGAGCTCATAAGCGAGTACACCAAGTCCATCGCTCAGGGGTTCGGATACAGGCACGTCTCCTACTTCATGATGGACAAGGAGCGGGGGGATCTGTTCTTCCGGTCGGGTTACGGCTGGCAGATGGACTCGGTCCCCAAGGACTCTCGTCAGAAACTCAAAGAGGGCTTGATAGGTCATGCTGCGTACTACGGCGAAACCCTCGTGAGCGGGGATGTTGAGAGCGACCCGAGGTACATCCGGAAGGACCTCATCGGGACGAAGTCCGAGCTCTCGGTGCCCGTGATCTTCAGAGGCGAGATCCTTGGAGTCCTGGACGTCCAGAGCGACGTCAAAGACGCTTTCACGAGGAACGATGTGACAACGCTAGAGATGCTCGCAGACATGCTCGCGACGTCCATCGTCAACGCCAGGATGTTCACGGAGTCGAAGGAGAGAGAGGCGGCGCTGTCGATCCTGGACAGGATCAGCAAGCAGATATCCTACAGGCTGGAACCAGGGGTCATCCTTGAGCAGGTAGTCCGCGACGCGGCCACTCTGCTGAAGGCAGAGAAGGCTATGGTCGGGCTGGTGGACCCGACCGGGAGGATGCTGAACTTCGTCGCGTCGTACCGGTTCGACAGGGAGAAGCTCGCCCAGTACCAGTTCTATTCCGACAGGGGTATCACGGGGAGGGCCTTGCGGTCTCTCAAGACCGAGACGGTGAACGACTACCTCGCGGACCCAGATTGCAGCGAGCGCGATGCGGAAGTCTTCGGGATACGGTCCATCGTGAGTGCTCCACTTGCAATCGAGGGCAGGGGCATAGGCGTCATCAACGTGTACAACAGGCAGGGCGGGAAGCCATTCACGAAGGGAGATGCGCTGTTCCTCTCGTCCCTGGCAGACCACGCAGCCATCGCTTTGGAGAACGCGAACCTCTTGGCCTCGCTGAACCAGCGGGTGCATTCACAGCTCGCTCTGCTGGAGACCGCAATATCGATGCAGAGACAGATCGAGACGAGCAGCATCTACGACATGGTATCGGACAAGCTCAGAGAAGTGGTCTGGTACGACGAGCTCACTTTCTATAAGGTCGACTACGACCGGAAGATGATCGTCGCGGCGGTCTCGAGGGGACCGTACGTCGAACAGGTGATGGCAGAGGAGTTCCCGATGGACGTCGGTATCACTGGTTGGGTCGCGAGGACGGGCAAGGCCCAGCTGATAAACGACGCTCAGGCAGACCCGCGGAGCGTCCCCGTGGCCGGCACACCCGAGGAGAAGGAGGCGATGATGGCCATCCCGCTCATCGGCAAGGACAGGGTTGCTGGGGTGCTCTGCGTGTACCGGCGCGGCGAGACCGTCTTCGCCGACGCTGAGTTCGAGATCGCCCAACTATTCGCAAACCAGGCGTCGGTTGCGCTCGAGAATTCCGAACTCTACCGTGCGAGAGAGGTCTTCCTGAACGACAGCAGGAAGAAGGTCGCGCAGATGTCAAAGGTGCTTGAGCTCACGACCTCTGTCATGTACATGGACGACCTCGAGAGGCTTTTGCAGAGGATAGCAGACGCCGCCGTCCAGTCGTTCGGTTGGAGGAGGGCGGCGGTCGGCGTGTACGACGCCGAGAGGGACGTCTTCGTCATCGAGGGCTGCGCCGGATTCCCGTCTTGGTTCACGCGCAAGCTTGAGCGTCCGGGCAACAGGATAATCGAGGACATGCTCGACGAGCACAGGATCGGCACGGACGGCTACTATGTGCCCTATGAGAAGCAGCAGTACGGGATCGATTCATTCTTCTATCTGGCGAACCCCGAACGGGCCGCGAAGCCCAGAGAGGCGCCAGATGTCTGGCATGAGAGGGACATCCTCATCTTCGCCCTGAAGGACAGGAACGGGAGGCTTTCGGGTTTCCTGGAAGTTGACGAGCCCGTCGACATGAAGATCCCCACTGCGGACCACGTCGAGGTTCTCGAGATCCTGGTGGGTATCGCGTCCATTGCGATCGAGAACACCAGGGCGTACGAGAAGCAGGTGCTGGCGGTCAACGAGATCGCCCTCCTGAACGACCTGATGACGCACGATATCAACAATTTCAACCAGGGAATCATGGGCTACATCGAGCTGCTTCTCGAGGACAAGCGGCTGGACGATAACCAGAGGCGATACGCTGAGCGCGCGCTCCTCCAGGTCAGGAACAACGCGCGGCTCATCGACAACATCAGGAAGCTGGCGAAGGTGAGGGCGATGACGGGCGAGGACTTCGTGCTCACCGACGTACACACTGCGGTAGCAGAGGCTATAGCAGGCGTCACGAAGTCGATCACCGAGCGCAAGGTCACAGTTGTGTCGACCATTCCTCCGGCAACGCACTACGTGCTGGCCAACCAGTTCCTGAGCGAACTCTTCCTCAACGTGATATCCAACGCGGTCAAGTTCGACACGTCTCAGCGCGTGAGGGCGGATGTCAACATCGCGGACGAGAAGTCCTCCCAGGGCGAGTTCTGGGTGGTGTCCGTCACTGACAGAGGCAGGGGCATACCAGACGACAGGAAGAAGGTCGTGTTCGAGAGGTTCGCGACGGGCATGACCGGAGTCAAGGGCTTCGGGATAGGGCTGTCCATCGTGAGCTCTCTCGTCGAGAAGTACGGCGGTCGGATCTGGGTCGAGGACCGGGTCAAGGGGGACTTCACGAAGGGGTCGGTCTTCAAGATAGCGCTTCCGAAGGCGAAGACGGGAGCCCCGGAAGAGGTGGACAGAGGACCAACGGCATCGAAGTAAGCGCCCTATCTCTTCTTGCCCTTCGAGAACTCTAGAGCCGCCCTGACGAGCCCGAAGTGCATCGGGGCCGGCCTGGCCGGCCTGGACTTGAACTCCGGGTGGAACTGTGACCCGATGAAGTACGGGTGTCCCTGTAGCTCGCAGATCTCCATACGCTTCCCGTCAGGAGACTTCCCTGTGTACCTCATGCCCTTTCCCTGCATCATGTCGATGTAGTGGGGGTTGATCTCATACCTGTGCCTGTGCCTCTCCATTATCTCGGTGGCCCCGTAGAGCCCCTCGGCGATGGAGCCCTTTTCGACTATGACGGGCTGAGCGCCCAGCCTCATGGTCGCCCCTTTCTTCGTCACATTCTTCTGCTCGGGGAGTAGGTCGACCACAGGGTGGGCTGTGTGTGGGTCGAACTCCGTGCTGTTCGCGTCGCCCATGCCAAGGACGTTCCTCGCGAACTCCACATTCGCCAGTTGGAAACCTAGACAGACCCCGAGGAAAGGCACCCCGTTCTCACGGGCGTACTTGATGGCCTCGATCTTGCCTTCAGTGCCCCTCGAGCCGAAGCCTCCGGGTATGAGCACGCCGTCAGTCTGCTCCAGGAGCGCCCTCGAGCTCTCCCGGTCTATCTCCTCGGCCTCCATCCTCAGGAACTTGACTCGGACATCGAGCTGGGCGCCCGCATGAGTGAACGCCTCGTAGTGGCTCATGTACGAGTCCCGCTGCTCCATGTACTTCCCGACGAGGAGTATCTTGACCTCGTGCTTGGGGTTCATGACCTTGTTGAGGAACCTCTTCCAGCTGTCCAAGCCGTCCGGCTTGCTCTGGATGCCCATCCTGTTGAGCAGGTAGTCGGTCAGCCCCTGCTCCTCTAGGAATATGGGGACCTGGTAGATCGACTTAGCATCGGGCGCGCTCACGACGGCCTGCAGCGGGACGTCGCAGAACAGCGCTATCTTCCTCTTCGCGCTCTCGTCAAGAGGCCTCTCGCACCTGGCGACTATCACATCAGGCTGTATCCCGACAGACCTAAGCTCCTTCACAGAGTGCTGCGTTGGCTTGGTCTTCTGCTCCTGCAGCGTGCCCAGTATCGGCACGAGGGTCGTGTGAACGAACAGGAAGCTGTCGTGGCCCATCTCGGACCGCATTTGCCTCATGGCCTCCAGGAACGGCATCGACTCGATGTCGCCGACGGTGCCCCCGAGCTCGACAAGGGTCACGTCCGCCCCCGATTTGATGGCCACGTTGGATATCATGGACTTGATCTCGTTCGTTATGTGCGGTATGATCTGCACGGTCTTGCCCAGGAAGTTGCCCGCCCGTTCCTTCTCGATGACGCTCCCATACACCTTGCCTGTCGTGACAACATGGTCGCTCGTCAGGCTGGCATCCAGGAAGCGCTCGTAGTTGCCGAGGTCGAGGTCCGCCTCGCATCCGTCGTCTAGTACGAACACCTCCCCGTGCTCGAACGGGTTCAGGGTCCCAGCGTCGAAGTTCAGGTATGGGTCTATCTTCATCGCGGTGACCTTTAGGCCGCGCGACTTGAGCACGGTGCCTATTGACGAAGAGGTGATACCCTTCCCAAGGCCCGACAAAACTCCCCCGGAGACAACAATAACCTTCATTCCCATCTCACGGGATTCTCCGAAGGAGCTAGTTGAACATAAAGCTTTGGTGGTTTCTCAGAGTGCATGTAGGGCGAAGCCAGCATCAGTCCTTGGCCGACATCAGCGCGGCCAGGGCCTTGGTAACTGTGCCGATGGATGCCTTCACCTCAGCGGTCACGGCGCCTTGGAACTCTATCCTGCCCGGCTGGATGCAGATGACGGCGACTTTCTTGCCTGAGTTCTCGAGAAGCGAAGCCATCAGGGCCACGGCCACCCTGTGAGTTGTGATCTCCTTCTCGTTCACGTCCTCCGCCCTCACGACTTTGATAGCGCCCGGGGGCGCCCTCAGGTTCGCGGCGTCGACGAAGAAGACCGTTGCCTCCACCCGCTTCTCCGAGATGTCCAGGGCCGTCCCCTCGACGCCATCGTGCTCGGAAAATGAGAACCCGGGAAAGGGTTTCTTCAGGGCCTGTGCGACGAGCACACCCGCGCCGTCGTCAGCCCTGTCGGTGTTACCGAGGCCGAGGACGTACACCTCGCCCTTGCAGGCGATGTCCTCCAGCTCGGCCCTCAGACGCGCTTCAGCGTCACCAGGTGCGTCGCGCAGCTTATGCATGGATCGTACGCCCTCGCAACCATCTCCAGGCCCAGGCGGACCTCTTCGTCCTTCTTGCCTTCGGCAAGCATGCGCTCGGCCGTCAGCTTCATGTGCTTCTCGATGTCGTCCAGGTTCTGCGCGGTCGGAGTGATGATGTCCGCAACGTCGACCAGGCCGTCCTTTATCTCGTAGTGGTGGTAGAGCACGCCCCTCGGCGCCTCGACTGCGCCCGTCCCGGAGCCGTTCATCCTCGTGGGCTGCTCGATCCCGGGGTCGTCCATCGACGCGACCTTGTCCGCGATCTCGGGCATGTGCTCGAGCGACCAGAGCATCTCGATGGCCTGCGCGAGGTTGTTGTACAGCGGGTTCTTGAGCCACTTGTCGCTGTAGTGCTCCTTGAACAGGTCCGCTGCCTGGCCGTCCAGCCTCTTGCCCATGTTGATCAGCCTGGCGTTCGCACCGACCGTGAATGTCTTTTCCTGGTACAGCGAGCGCTTCGCGAAGGAGTGGCTCACGACCCTCTCGTTGGTCAGCTTCTTGTAGTCCTCCGCGCTGGCCTCCTTGCCGTTCGAGATCAGTATGGTGTCGCCGTAGTAGCCGTACTGCTTCCGCGGGGCGTTAACGGACATGAACAGGGTCTCCGCCTCTGCGTAGGCCGGGTACTCGAGCGATGCGAATATCTCGACGACCCTCACCGCGTCCGGGACCAGCTCGTGCGACTTCAGCTTGATCTCCTCGAGCGCCTTCTTGCTCGGGTACTTGCCGAAACCTCCAACGACCGGGTTCTCGCCGTGCACTATCCTCCCGCTCGTCACTGTCATGACGTGGTTCCCGAACTTCTTCAGGCGGAGCGCGCGCTTCACGTCGTCCGCATGGTCGTTCAGCATTGCGACAGCGCTCGGGTAGCCCAGGAAGTCGGGCAGCGCCAGGAGCATCGTGTGCAGGGAGTTGCTCTCGACGTTCTCCCCCAGCATCATGAGCTCCCTCGTCCATGCCGCCTTCTCGGGGGCCTTGATCCCCAGGGCCTTCTCGAGGCCCCTGATCGCAGCGAACCTGTGCGAGAGCGTGCAGATGGCGCATATCCTCGGGACGACATTCACGTCGTCCGCGGGGGTCATGCCTTTCACGAGCTGCTCGATCAGCCTCGGCCCCTCGTGTATGTCGAGCGTGACGTTCTTGACCTTCTTGCCGTCGAGGGTGACGGTTATCCCGCCGTGGCCTTCGACCCTGGCGAGGTTCTCGATGTTCAGCTCCCTCATGATTTCGCCCCCTTCTTCTCAAGGTCTCTGACGAGTTCGACGACCTTCGTGCCCCCGAACGTGCGCATCTTGATGAGGATCTCCTCGGGCTTGTAGCCCTTCTCCTTGAGCAGGTTGTACTCGGACGACACGTTCAGGTCGTCCGTCGGTCCCCAGCAGCCGACGCAGGGCAGCCCGTGGGACGGACACACCGCGCCGCAGCCGGCCTTGGTGAGCGGGCCGCCACAGAACTTACCGTCGTACAGGATGCACGGGTTCTCCTTCCACTTGCATTCCATGCATACTGGGAACGGGTACAGGTATGGGTGTCTGCCCGCGACCAGTTTCGAGACCGCGTGCAGGAACTCCCCCTTGTCGATTGGACAGCCGGGGATGTACATGTCCACCTTCACTACCTGGTCCAGTGCCTTGGCCTCGTTCGGCTTCGCGATCTCTATCTTTGCGTTGCCGTAGACCTTCTTGTAGCGCTCCTCCCACTTGCCGTCCCCTACCTTCATGGCCTGGGGACCTCCGTTGCAGGCGCATGTGCCTATCGCGATCAGCACCTTCGACCTCGCCCGGATGTCCTTCAGCTTCTTCTCCTGGTGGTCGGTCGAGATGGAGCCCTCGACCAGCGCGACATCGAGCTCTCCCTCGTGGTTGTCGCTCTTCGCCATCAGGAACGAGCGTATCTCCGTGGCCCCGAACAGGTCGACTAGCTGGTCCTCGCAGTTGAGGATCATGAGCTGGTCGCCCGCGCAGCCCGTGAACCCGTAGATCCCGATCTTAGGCGATGGTCTTGTCACTGACACCCCTCCCGATGATCTCCTTCATGTGGAGAACGTCCCAGTAGGAGAACACTGGGCCGTCCATGCAAGTATATAGATACTCTATCGCACAGTGGCCGCACTTGCCGACGCCGCACTTCATCCTCCTTTCGAGCGTCATCAGTATCTGATGTTTGGGCAGGCCGAGCTTGACCATGTGGGGCAACACGAACTTGTACATCGCAGGCGGTCCGCAGACGATCCCGATGGTGTTCTTCCCGTCAATCGGCCCGAGGTCCTTGAAGAGCTCCGTGACGACGCCTACCTTGTACGGCCACTTGCCGGTGTCGTCCTTGTCGACCGCAAGCAGGCAGTTGAGGTCCTCGCGCTCCTTCAGCTGTATGAACTCCTCTCTGAAGAGCATCTCCGAGGGCAGCCTCGCCCCGTGCAGGTATGTGAGCTTCCCGAACTTGTCCCTGTTGTCCAGCACATAGAGCAGCAGCGACCGCAGGGGAGCGGCTCCCAGGCCGCCCGCGATTATCATGATGTCCTTGCCCTCCATCTTGTCGAGCGAGAAGCCGTTCCCGTAGGGTCCCCTGATGCCGACTGTGTGGTTCTCCTTCAGGGTGAAGAGCGTGTCGGTCAGTGTGCCGGTCTTCCTGATGCAGAACTCCAGCATCCCCGGCCTCGAAGGCGTCGAGGATATCGAGAAGGGCGCCTCGCCCTCTCCTATGACTGACATCATCAGGAACTGCCCGGGCTTGTAGTTGAACTTCAGTGCCTCGTCTACGTCGACGGGCCTCGCCTGGAAGAAGTTCACATCGGACGTGAGCGGGTAGCGCCTCACGATCCTCCACATCTCTGGCTGGAAGGGGTTGTCCTCCACCTCCCTGTCGTCCATCACGACGCAGAGCTTCTTCACTTGCCCACCTCCTGCTCCTTAAGCGCGTTGGAAACAGTCACGACGTTGATGTCGACCGGACAGGTCGTGACGCATCTGCCGCAGCCGACACACGCGGGTTTGCCGAACTCGCCGATGAACGCCTGCAGCTTGTGGGTGTACCAGAGCCGCAGTCTGTCGGCCCGCTTGTCCCTGAAGTTGTGTCCACCAGCGACCAGCGAATACTCCCTGAGCATGCAGCTGTCCCAGAACCTGTCCCTTGTGCCCTCCATGGACCCCAGCTCGACCTCGTCGACGACGTTGTAGCAGTTGCAGGTCGGGCAGACCATGCTGCACTGTCCGCACGACAGGCACTTCTCGGCCAGCTGGTCCCATACGGCGCTGTTGTACCCGAGCTCGAACACGTCGGGCATGCCCGTGAAGTCCACTTTGGCCTTGTACTGGGCCGACATCCACTTCCTGTACTCCGTGTAGTTGATGATGTCGTTCTTGTCGATGCCTCTGCTGAAGAGCTCCGGCCTCATGCGCACCAGGTCGTGTCCCTTCGTGGACCCGACCCACACGAGGTAGAACATCTTGAGGTCGGTGAAGAACAGGTCGAATCCCTCAGCGATGAAGTCTGTGTCCGTCGCGAAGCACATGCACTTGTCGTCAGGGATGCAGCTGTGGCCCAGGAGCAGCGTCTTCTCGCGCCTCTCCTTGTAGTATGGGTCGTTGAACTTCTCGAGGAACAGCTTGTCCATGATCAGTATGCCGTGTATGTCGCATGGGTGAATCCCGAAGAGGATGCGCTTAGGAACGTCCCCGGTCCTCTCGACGTACCCGTCCTCGTCGTAGTCGAACATCGTGAACCGGGGCGGGTACAGGAACTTCTTCGGCGGGATGGTGGTCCTAGTCGCCTTCAGGTCCATCTGCGAGAGGGCGTCGACCTTGGCGTATGTCGTCTTGCCCTCCTTCTTCACAGGACCCCACAGCTCCCCCCACTCCTTGATGGAGTCGAGGAAGACGGAGAGGTCCTCCTTCTTCATCTTCAGAATCATCATGCTATCTCTTCCCTGTTGGGATATCATCCTGCGCGTCCGCAAGTCCTCCGAGAAAGCCGGCCAGACCTGGGGTTTTCGCGTCGATTCTGTGTATCCAACCGAGGTATAAAAACATTCGGAATGTCGACTGAAATCAGGTTGGCTTGAAGGCCCTCATTTCTGATGTTCTTTTAACTGCCACTCAAAGAGACCTGACGTTTCTTCGGCGCGGAGGGGCTTCGTTCGTAATCAGTGTGCCTGAATGCCGATGTCCAGATTCTCAGGGGACCAGGGGACTTGTAGCGCAGGGCTTATCTATCAGTACAGTCAATTCCTATTCGAGGCCTTCGGGCCTGGGATGGATGCAAACATTCTGTCATATGATTAATGGAGATGGGATTCTGAAGAGATTGAAAAGTAGTTTGAGAACAGGATTGGTTGCGGGAACCGCACTGCTGATGCTTACGCTATGCTTCGCCGCGCTAAGTCATCCAGCAAGCGCGGCTCTCACACCCGAGTGGACATATGAAACCCCCATGGGGGGGCCTAGGACATTCCCGGTGATCGTACAGGACGACGAAGGCCTCGTATATGTGATGGGGGGCGTGCTCAACGGTACCTCTTGGGTATCCGTTCCGTTGGCGAACTCCTACGATTCCACCACAGGGGCATGGTCCACGCTCGCTCCAATGGTGGAAGGACTCAGATGGGCTACTGGAGCCCTTGGCCACGATGGAAAGGTGTATGTGGTCGCGGGATGGAATGACACCCATGCGGCGCTCTATGCCCCCGTGCAGATCTACGACCCGGTGGACGACTCTTGGTCTACAGGGGCTAGCATCCCGCTGCCTGTGAGCTTTGCCTGCGCAGTCACTCTTGATGACGGACTGATATACGTGGTGGGTGGAAGGGACGCTGCCTACAACGCCGTTGCCAACGTTCAGGTGTATGATCCGGTCTCGGACTCCTGGAGTTCAACGACTTCTATGCCCGCGGGCAGGTATGGCGGGTCGGCAGTCGAGTGGAGGGACACGATAATCTACACCGGCGGGACTCTGTCAGGGAGCGTGCACACGGCGGAGACTTGGATCTTCTATCCTGGGTACGGCTGGTATTCGCTCCCGTCGATGCCATCGACGAAGTACCTCCATGCCAGCGTCGTGGGCGGTGACGACAACGTTTACGTCATGGGCGGGGATGGCGAAAGCGCCCCGTCAGCCACTGGATACGTGTACAACTACTTCACGAACGAGTGGAATGTACTACCCGATCTGAACTTCGCGATGACGTATGTGAGCTCTGCGGCGTCCGCCCCCGATGGGCGCATTCTCGTCCTGGGTGGCACCGACATGTCAGTTGGTGCACGCGCGACCAACCGCGTGGAGTCACTGCAGATCATGACCGAATCGATAACCCTCACGCCCAGCACGGTCGACCAGGGAGGGACGGTACTCGTCACGGTCGCGTACGATTACGCATATGCGACCCCGGTGGACTACGAACTGATGTGCTACCTGCTGGCCGATGGAGTGGCCTACAATCCCACTTACGTGTATTCGCCGCTTCCAGGGACCTTCAGCTTCGAGGTCAGCATTCCGCAGCAGGTGCCTGCCGGAACGCATGAGGTCGTGCTCCAGGATCTGTACGTCGAATTCGAAGCCGGCGGGGTGGACTACGGGACGAAGTATCTCGCACTCACGGTCCTGAGTTCGCTGACCGTGGAGGAGCAGATAGCCGCTCTCCAGGCTGACATCGACGCGCTCGATGCGGCCCTGGCTGCGACGGATGCTGACGTGGACGCACTTACCATGCAGGTGGCCGTCATGCAGGCGAAGCTCGACGGCATCATCGCAGGCATGGAGGCGATGGGGGCAACATCAGCTGCGACGACGGCGGCTCTGAACGCCACGCTCGCGGACCTGCAAGCCCAGCTGGACGACTTCCAGGAGCAGATCGACCGGGTCGAGGACAAGGCCGACACGGCGGGCACATACGGCATCGTGACGATGGTCCTCGTGATCATCATCGTGGTGCTCGTGGCTCTCATGTTGGTCATGGCCCGGAAGAAAGCGTAGGCATGTCCAGGGCCGACGGGAAACCCCTTCCGAAATCTCTTTCCTTCTTATTGTTTCCGAAAAATGCTCGCAGCGCTCACGCTATCCGAGCGAGTTGAATAAAATAAATCGATGGCCGTTCGATGACAGATTGAGTCTAAGGTGCTTGGAACCCCACCGTGTTTGGTGGAGGGGTAGTGCCCCTCCAGTTTTTGCGTAGGAGGTGATCCATCTGCAGGTTCCCCTACAGATACCTTGTTACGACTTAACCCCCCTTGCTGAACCCAAGTTCTAACGCCCCAATCAGAGGCATCATCACTTGGACCCAACTCGGATGGTTTGACGGGCGGTGTGTGCAAAGAGCAGGGGCATATTCACCGCGTGATGTTGACACGCGATTACTACGGAATCCAGCTTCATGAGGGCGAGTTACAGCCCTCAATCCGAACTACGGACAGGTTTCGGGATTGCCGTTGCCTTTCGGCATTGGAGCCCATTGTCCTGTCCTTTGTAGCGCGCGTGTAGCCCAGGAGATTCGGGGCATACTGACCTACCGTTGACCTCTCCTTCCTCTGACTTAGCGCCAGCGGTCCCGATAGTGTGCACCCCTCCTCGCGGAAGGGTTTGCAACTAGCAGCGAGGGTCTCGTTCGTTATCTCACTTAAGAGAACGCCCTACGGTACGAA
>ERZ1649853.14-NODE-14-length-89439-cov-7.952631_pt1 | contig 89439 bp, 90 predicted proteins | sample MGYA00575353_ERZ1649853 | MGnify/ENA primary metagenome ERZ1649853 (study PRJEB40853, sample SAMN11349654) | freshwater sediment metagenome | isolation source: river sediment | host: Sediment | place: India: Okhla Barrage, New Delhi | collected 2017-02-21 ...
GTCCACGGGACGCCCTTGTGGGCGCTCATGACGATCTGCGTGTCGGTCTCCTTGATGCCGTCCATCTTCAGGAAGGTGTCTATGAACTCCTGGAGCTCGGTCATGCCGACAAAGAGCGCGACGACCAGTATGTCGTACTCGCCCGTGACCCTGTAGACCGCGACGACCCTGTTGTGATTGATCAGGTGCTGCACTACCTGGTCCAGCTTGTCAGTGACGGTCTTGATGTGGACATAGGCCTTGACCGTGTTCTCGATGAGTCTGTAATCGATGTGTATCGAGAAGCGCATGATGATGCCCTTCTCTATTAGGTTCTTGATCCTCCGCCTCACGGTCGCTTCGGTGACGTTCAGCTTCTTGGCGATCTCGGAGTTGCTCATCCGCGCGTTCTCCCTGAGCTCGCAGAGTATCTTGATGTCTGTCCTGTCGATAGGGAGCATCTTGAGGTCTAGGCTCTTCCACCGCTCATAGAGCTCGCACGGGGCTTCGGTCGGGTTCGTCGATCCCATCGGAACACCGGCACTCGAATGGGGATGTCATACTTCAATCTAACGGAATCCGTACAAAAAGCTCGTATGGAGATGCCCATTTCGTATCAAAAACGGGCTCTTTTTGACGATAGAAATGAGAGGCATGCCGGAAAACAGTCAAGTCCCGAACCGGCGCCGGCGCATCTGATAGGACCGGACCGCCCTCAGGAAATCGATCTTCCTGAACCCAGGCCAGTATACATCGGAGAAGTACAGCTCGGAATACGCGAGCTGCCAGAGCAGGAAGTTCGAGATCCGCTCCTCCCCCGAGGTCCTGAGGACCAGGTCGGGGTCGGGCATGTCCTTGGTGTACAGGAACTCGGTGAATGCCCGCTCAGTTATCTCGTCCGCCGAGAGCTCGCCCGCCTTCACCTTGGCGGCGATCTTGCGGATGGCCTGGATGATCTCCTCCCTGCCCCCGTACCCGACGGCGATGTTGAAGAAGTACTGGTCGTAGTCCTTTGTCTTCTCCTCAGCGTTCCTGATGGCCTCCCTCAGGTCGTCCGGGAGCAGGTCCTTCTGGCCGAGCACCTTGACCCTGATCTTGTGCTTGTGGACGCGCTCGTCGTCCGCGAGGTGCTGGAAATTCTTGACGAACATCCGCATGAGGTCCTCGACCTCCTGACGCTCCCTGCTGACGTTCTCGGTCGAGAAGGCGTAGACTGTGAGTATCCTGACGCCGAGCTCCATGCACCACTCAAGTATCTGCTCGAGCTTCTCCCGGCCCTTCTCATGGCCCTCTGCCACTAGCAGGCCGAACTCCTGGGCGTAGCGCCGGTTGCCGTCCATGATGATAGCGACGTGGTGGGGGACGGGCATCGCGAGCACCTCCTTCAGCAGGCGCTTCTCGTAGGTGTTGTACGCCGTTGACGAAATCGCCCTGGATATGTCGCTAGTCATCTGTCAACCGCCAGGGCAACCCAATGATGGGACCGGATTTAAAGCTATACGTGCTTGAAGTCCTCGGGCAGGCCAGCGCTGTAAAGGCCCAGGTCGAAGCAGCCTATCGCGGCGACGGCTCCTATGGCCCCGCGTCTCCCGGTTACCTCGTGGATCTCGACCCCGCCCTCTTTGGCGGCGTGGTCCGCGTCGTGGATCGACAGTATCTTCTCCTTCGCCTCGGCGCCGTACCTGACGAGCTTCCTGGGTATCTCCAGGCCCTCGAACACGGACACACATGTCTGGTCCGAGAAGGTGTTCTTGGCCACGTAGTCCTTCGCCCACTTGACCGCGGGGGCCAGCTCCTCCGGGAGGACGGCGAACGCGACCGCGGTTGACGCGCAGTTGGTGGTCTTCTGGGGAGCATGAGGGTTCAGCTGCACGATCTTGTGGTTCAGGAAGAGGCCGTGGGGCATCTCTCGTCCCAGCTTCAGTCCGAGGACCCAGGTTGCCCCCTTCTCCTTGGTGTCCGTGTCGTCTATACCTATGATGAGCCTCCTGCGGAGAGGCGTGGTGATCTTGATCTCGACTCGTCTGCTGCCGCCGACCTGCTCGTCCCCGATGAACTCCGCCTTCTCGACCCCTTCTGCCTGCGGCAGGCACGCGCCCACGCCCACGCTGGCACCCGCGAGCCCGACCCACGTCGTCTCGACCTTCCCGTCCTTGACATGCACGGACTTCAGGGCCTGCCCGCCCGTGTCCTTAGATGCCGGCCCGAACCGCACCTCGCCCTCGCCGAGCCTGGCGTCCATGATCAGTGTGGTCCCCACGACCTCGATGTGCTCCACCGCACCGCCGGCCCGCAGCCTGTTCATGGCGTCCCACTCGACAGGGCCCTGGGCGCAGCACTCCTCGACTATCTTGGCCCTCCGGGCCTTGTCGTCGACCATCGTGATGAGCCTCTTCGAGAACAGCTGTCCGTGCCTCTGCCGGAAGTTGTCGGGCGTGAGTGAGTCAACCATCTGAGATCAGACTTCCATGCACTCGCCGGGTTTGAGGATGACGACCTTCGTCTTAGATGACTTCTGGACCAGCCTCGCGAACTCGTTCGGGTCCTGGGCTATCGGAGGCCAAGTGTTGTAATGCATCGGTATCGCCACCTTCGGCTTCAGGAGCTTGACCGCCATCGCGGCCTGCTTGGGGTCCATCGTGAAGAACCCGCCTATCGGGAGGAGCGCGACCTCGGGCTTGTACATCTCTCCGATGAGCTTCATGTCCCCGAACACGCACGTGTCCCCCGCGTGGTAGACCGTCTTGCCCGAGTCGATGACCATCCCGACGGGCATCGCTGCAGAGAACTCGAGGCCAGGTGCGCCGATGCTGGACGAGTGGAACGCGGGGACCATGGTGATGCTCGTGTTCCTGATCCTGACTGTGCCCCCGAGGTTGAACCCCAGGGCCTTGACGCCTGTCCTCTCCAGGTAGTTGGACATCTCAAGTATCGACGCGACGACCGCGCCGGTCCTGCGAGCGATCTGCACCGCATCCCCCAGGTGGTCCCCGTGCCCGTGCGTCACGCAGACGATGTCGCAATCGACCTTGTCGGGGCCGACGACCGCGGTACCGTTTCCCGTGAAGAACGGGTCGATCAGCACCCTGTCGTTCCCCTCGATCAGAAACGCGGAATGGCCGTGCCAAGTCAGCTTCAGACTCTCACCACGTTACTTCAACGCCTGGATGATATTTCTGTGTTTGGCTCGCGGGCGGAGCTCACGCCACATGCCGCGCGAGGGATCGGGAGGGGAAGTCCGACAGGTTGAGCGCCCTCAGGCCGCCCTCGTCGAACACGACCCACTTGCCTTTGACGCCCACATAGTCTCCCCTGTGCGTCCCAGGGGACTGCTTCAGCTTCGGGGAACACTTCAGGGGCAGGTCAATCGGGTACCTGTCCAGCAGCCGGAGTGGCTCGGGGGCGAACTGACCCCCCAGCGTCATCACGAGCGCGTCGTACCTGCCCTGAATCCCCTTGAAATCCACCGGTCGCGACAGGTTGTCCAGGAGCTCCTCCTGCCGATACGCCTGGGGTATCCCATACCTCTGCGAGACCAGCTTCTCCGCGGTCCTGGCTTTGAGCCGGGAAGGGAACTTGCCTATGATGGAGTAGGCGTCTGCGCCCTGCTCTATGAGCCGGCGCTCGATCCTCCTGGTCGAGCTCATCCCTATCTTGCGCTTCCTGTCGAAGAACGCGACATACAGCACATGCTCCCTCCTGCAGAAGTCGCTGTCGCACCTCTCCCCGTCGCACTGGGGCTCGAAGACGCATTCCTGGACCGGGAGGAACGACTTCTCGGAGCATTCAGGACACTGCGCGAACCTGTCGACGGACGCACCTTTCGGGCAGGGCAGGTAGTCTCCCTCGTCGTCCCACCGGCCGACGCAGGTCTTGCCCCTGCTCACCTCGAAGTCCACTTCGTGCAGGTCGAACTCGCAGACCTCCTTCGAGCCGGTGTCGTAAAACAGCATGTGCGGGTCGAACCCTTCCCAGTGGTAGTCGAGCGCGTGGAGCGGGAGCTCGTGTGCAGGACGGTCCACGGTGGCCTGATGGCTGCCAGTCATCTCAGAACAGAAGGTCGTCGGCGGGGTATTAAGCGTTTACCCCGGTGCCGCGAACCAGCGGGGCGTGCCGACTCATTCGTCGAGGTCCGGGTCCAGTACTTCCGGCTGTGCCTCGGCACCCTCTTCCTTCTTCTCTTCCTTGGGCTTCTCGAGGGGGAACTCGGTCAGGTCGACATCGATCTTTGCCAGGTACCTGGGGGGCATGTCGGACGTCAGGTAGACTGTCCTGCCGGCCTTCTTAATGACGATGCCGTCCTCTGAGGCCGCCCGCGCGTCGACTTCGAGTATTATGGGCTCAGGCGTGCGCACCCTGCCCGCGTTCACGGCGTCCCCTATGCCCTTGCTCAGGTGCACCATCTTCCGGTCTGACGGCTTCAGCCCGACCTCAAGGACGATGTCCACCTCCTCCTTGGTCGTCGGATAGTATAGCTTGTCCGGGGTCCCGCCGGACGGGAGATCCAGGTCGACCTCGAACGAGTGGGCGTATGTGGCCCTGATCATGCCGTCCCGGTACTCGTACCGGCCCTTGTTGTCTGTCTCTATGATGGCAATAACATGGTGAGGCCTCACCCAGTGGTATCTGCGCTGCTTCCTCTGGATCGCGTTCACGAAATCCCTGAGGCTGACGAACCCGTGCGAGTCCATCTTGAGGTCGAACCTCTCTGGGAAGTGCCTCAGAACCCCCGCCATCGTGCGGCTCAGCCTATCCAATTCCTCAGTGTTCATGAGGAACCGGCCCTCGTCGCCGCAGACAGGGCAAGTCTCAGCCCTGAAGTACCCGTGCTCTCTGCACTCCTTCAGCATGTACTGTACCAGCCTCACGGGTTATGTCAGCAGTTGTTAAAAGCTTTCGCTCCGCGTTCTGGTTATCAAAACTGGAATATGGAAAGGGTTTTTAGTCACGCAGACCGCACTACGCGGTTGCCGGCTTCTGCTCTGCCTCCACGACCGGAGGCCTCGTGATCCAGGCGAGGGCAAAAGCCACAGCGGACCCGATTCCCGTCGCGATGAACACGAGCTCGAAACCGCCAGTGATGATGCCCGGCATCAACCCGCCGATCACGCCGCCCACACCGTACGACGTGAACACGATGCCGTAGTTGGAGCCGAAGTTCTTCGTCCCGAAGAACTCCGCGGTCGTCGGCGGGAACAGCGCGAAGTTTCCGCCGAAGCAGAACCCGACCAGCGACACCAGTGCCGTGACGCCCACGAACTGCATCATCTCGTCGGTCGGCTTCGAGAGCACGAACCCTGCTGCGACGAACAGGATCACGGTCTGCATCAGGAACATTATCTTCATCGCCTTCGTCCTGCCGACCTTGTCGGATACGAAGCCCCAGACGACCCTGCCCGTTCCGTTGAATATGGCCAGGATGCCGGTCATGGTGGCGATGTTGGCCACGGTCGTGACCATGACGTTCTCAGTGGCCGTGTCGAAGGCAGGGTTCGCATCGGCGTATATGTTCTCCATGTTCTGCGCGAGGTTCGACACGTTGCCTATCATCATCAGCCCGCAGGTAGCGGACAGCACGAACATCACCCAGAGGAGCTTGAAGCTTGTAGTCTTGGTCATCTCGCGCACCGCGTACTGCTTGGATGCCATGCTCCCGGATCCGCTCTGAGGCGGCGACCAGCCCGCAGGGCAGTAGTTCACGGGCGGGTCAACGAGCAGCTGAGCTCCCCCGACCACCATCGCGAGGAATATCAGGCCTAGATAGAGGTACCCCTCGGATATGCCATCGTACGGGGCGGGGCCGATTATCGCCGCGCCGACCTGTGCGAATATGAATGTCCCCGCGCCGAAGCCCGCTACGGATATCCCGCTGATGAGCCCGCGCTTGTCCGGGAACCACTTGACGCAGCACGCCAACGGGCAGCTGTAACCGATGCCGACGCCGACGCCCAGCATCGCATAGCTGGCATACATCAGCGCTATGTTCTCGTAGAAGAACGAGGACATTATGTAGCCCAGTGCGTAGATGACACCCGCGATCATCGCGACCTGCTTGGGCCCTCTCTTGTCCTGCATACGTCCGCCCAGGCTCACGGCGAACCCGAACCCTGCTAGGCTCACCGCGAATATCCCGAGGACCTGGAGGGACTTCGCGTCCTCGCCCAGGTACTGCGCCAAAGGCTTGTTGAAAATCGACCACGCGTAGATCGACCCGAGGGCGAGCTGGACTAGCAGCGCCCCGATCACTCTGATCCATCTGTTCGGTAATTTCGTCTCTGCTCCCTGTCCCATTTGAGTTACCCCCTGTCTTCCTGCTCCCTGTGTCAAATGAACCTGATCTGGCCGGTGGCCAGGTCGTACATTACTCCGTACGCCTCGAGCCTTCCGTCCCTGACGGCGTCCGAGATGACCTTGCTGCCGTCCATGACCCTCCTCAGCTGGAGCCTGACGTTCATCTCCGCGATGGCATCCGGGTCCGAGGTCGACGCTCCCTTCACCTTCGACCGCGCCGCGTCGATGTCCCCCAGAACCCCTTCGAGGCTCTCGATGTCGCAGCACTCCATGGCGGCTCTCACGGCGCCGCAGTCCGTGTGCCCGAGCACAACGAGCACCTTGACCTTCAGGTGCTTGACCGCGTACTCGAGGCTGCCGATGACGGACTTGTCGCATGCGCTGCTTCCAGCGACCCTGACGACGAAGGCGTCCCCAAGGCCAAGATTGAAGACCTTGCTCGGCGGAACGCGCGAGTCCGAGCATCCGAGGATTGCGACGAAAGGCTCCTGCTTCTTGGCCAGCCGCGAGAGCACGGACGGATCGACGTTCTTGCGGAACATCGCATTGCCGTCAACCAGCCGCTTCTTGCCCTCGATGGTCAAAGCCAAGACTAGCACCTCAGCCTGAAACGAATGTGTTGGAGGGGGGATGCCCCCCTCCTAGAAAAGGATATTGGTTTTAGTCTTCCAGCGTTGAGGTGTCGCCGATCGGCAGGCCCAGCTCCTTGGCCCTGAGCAGCCTCCTCATGATCTTGCCGCTCCTGGTCTTTGGCAGGGTCTTGACGACCTCGATCTCTCTAGGGTACGCGTGGCCCGCGAGCTTGTTCTTGACGAACTTCTGTATGTCCGCCTTGAGCTCCTCGGACTCAGTGTGGCCAGGCGTCAGCACGATGAATGCCTTGATTATGTTGCCCCTAAGCGCGTCCGGCTTTCCTATGACGCCCGCCTCCGCGACCGCCTCGTGCTCGATGAGCGCGCTCTCGACCTCGAACGGCCCTACACGCTCACCGGATGTCTTGATCACGTCGTCCGCGCGGCCGACATACCAGAAGTACCCGTCCTTGTCAATCTGCGCAGTGTCGCCGGTGTAGTACCAGCCGTTCCTGAAGTACTCGTTGTACTTGGCGGGGTTCTTCCAGATCTGTCTCATCATCGCTGGCCAGCCAGGTCTGATGCACAGGGGGCCCTCCTCGCCCAGCGGGAGCGGCTTCCCGGTCTCATCCACCACCGCGGCCTCGATACCGGGGAGCGGCTTGCCCATCGATCCCGGCTTGATGTCCATCTCCGGGAAGTTCGTGATCAGGATCGAGCCCGTCTCCGTCTGCCACCACGTGTCATGGAACGGCTTGTTGTCGAAGACCTCCTGGGCCCACTTCACCCCCTCAGGGTTCAGCGGCTCGCCGACGCAGTAGAGCGCCCTCAGGCTCGACAGGTCGTACTTCCTCGGTATGTCATCGCCCTTCGCCATGAGCATCCTGACGGCCGTCGGTGCAGTGTACCAGATGCTGACCTTGTAGTTCTGGATCGACTTGTACCACCTGTCCGGGTCGAACCTGCCTCCGAGGCCGACCTGTGTGGTCCCGTTCGACCACGGTCCGAGGACGCCGTAGACGACGCCTGTGACCCAGCCGAGGTCAGCGCCGCACCAGTAGACGTCCTCCTCGTGGACGTCCAGGACCCAGTTTGTGGTCAGGTGCATCTGCACTATGTCCATGTGCGCGTGGACGACGCCCTTCGGCTTCCCCGTCGTGCCGGACGTGTAGAGCATGTATGAGAACTCCTCTGGGTCCATGTGGGCTGCCTCGAACTTGTCGCTCGCAGCGGCCATCTCCTTCTCCCAGCTGACCTCGCCCTCCGCGACGTCCTTGCCGACTATGATCATGTGCTTGAGTTCCGGCAGGTCCTTCTTGCACTCATAGACCCTCTTCTTCAGCTCGCTGTCAGTGACCAGGACAACAGCGCCGCTGTCCAGGAGCCTGTCCCTGATGGCGTCCGGGCCGAAAGCCGGGAACATCGGACTTGCAATGGCGCCGTACTTGATGGCCCCGAGGAACCCGACATAGAGCTCCGGCGACCTGGACAGGAAGAAGAACACCCTGTCCTGCCTCTTGATCCCCAGCTTCTTCAGCATGTTCGCGAACTTGTTGGTCTGCTGATACAGCTGCCCGAAGGTCAGCTTCGTGGCGTTGCCCTCGCCGTCGTCGTAGATCAGAGCGAGCTTGTCCTTCCTCTTTCCCAAGGCGTGCCTGTCCACCGCGTTGTAGGCGGCGTTGATCTTCCTGCCAGGGAACCAGTCGACCATCTTCTCCGCGTCTGACCACTTGAAAGTCTTCCTAAGCCCCTCGTAGTTCTGCAGGTTGGGCTTAAGCCTAAGTTTCGCGGGGTCCTTCTTCACAACTCCCGTGTGTATCAATTCTGAGCTCTTTTCAGCCATCATGTCCACATCCGATTACGCAAATGCTTCTTCCGAGTGCCAAACCCATCCTGCCCCAGCGGACCAATCCCGGTCCATAGCGAGCGCTCGGGTCGGTTTCTGCGAGGGCATTCCTGCTGAGGTTATAATGCTTTTCGATGGAACAATGCCGATTCATGCCGCTTGAACCGAGGGGGCACTTCCCGCAAGATTTGACGGGCCGCCGAATCTCGACACTGTTCGGCAGTTATCGAACCAGTTTCGAAAGTGCCTGGGGTCGGGATCAGCCCTTCCAGCCGTGGTGGATCTTCGCCGCGTGAAGGGTGTTCTTCATCAGCATCGTGATGGTCATCGGGCCGACGCCGCCCGGGACTGGGGTGATCGCCTTCGCCTTCGCCTTGACCGCCTCGAAATCCACGTCACCGACGAGCCTGCATCCTCCCTTCGCGCTCGGGTCGTTAATCCTGTTGACTCCAACGTCAATCACGACCACGCCCTCCCTGACCATGTCAGCCTTGACGAACTGCGGAGAGCCTATCGCCGCAATCAGTATGTCCGCCTGTCGGGTGATCTCGGCCAGGTTCTTCGTCCTCGAGTGGCAGATCGTGACCGTTGCGTCCGCGCCCTTTGCCTTCTGAATCAGTATGCACGCCACAGGCTTGCCGACTATGTTGCTCCTGCCCAGCACTACCACGTGCTTCCCCGCGGGGTCGTTGCCGCTCCGGACGAGGAGCTCCTGGACGCCGTGCGGGGTGCAGGGCAGATAACACTCGCTTCCCACGACCATCTTGCCGACGTTGACCGGGTGGAACCCGTCCACGTCCTTGCCTGGGTCTATCCTGAGCAGCACCTTCTCCTCGCTGATGTGCTTCGGAAGCGGCAGCTGGACGAGTATGCCGTCGAACTTCGGATCCTTGTTGTACTTGTCGATGAGCTTGAGCAGTTCGTCCTCGGAGGTGCTCGCGGGCAGACGGATGGTCTCAGAGCATATGCCTAGCTCGTTGCAGGCTTCTCCTTTCTTCCTGACATAGACCTGTGAAGCTGGGTCCTCGCCCACGATGATAACGACCAAGCCGGGTTCGATCCCCGACTTTTTCAGCTTCGCGACCTCTTCCTTGATCTCGGCCCTGATGCTCTTCGCGACCTCGTTGCCACTTATGATTTGGGCGACCATCCTGACACCTCCGACAAAAACGGGATGCAACTGCTTTACTTAAGGATTGTCAGTTGCGCGCGGTCCGTTGGCGAGTTCGAGTCATTTGCCCCACCCCTCATTCGGAATTCGGCGGAATTTCGAAAAAGCTTTTTAGGTGGGCATGATACCCCCCTCAAGGAGGTCACATAATGGCCATGAAGCCAGACATTGAGATTGCGCAGGCAGCTAAAGTGCAACACATTGAGAAGATCGCGGAGAAGGTGGGCCTCTCCCGCGACGAACTTGAGTTCTACGGGAAATACAAGGCGAAAGTGCCTTTGGATGTCCTGAAGAAGTTCGACAAGAACAAGGACGGTAAGCTCATTTTCGTGACCGCGATAACCGCCACCAAGGCGGGCGAAGGCAAGACGGTCACTTCCATAGGGCTCTGCCAAGGCTTCGGCCAGCTGGGCAAGAAGGTCATGTTGTCTCTCCGGGAACCTTCCCTCGGCCCGACCTTCGGAATCAAGGGTGGTGCGACTGGCGGAGGCTACTCGCAGGTCTACCCGATGTGGGACATCGACCTCCACTTCACGGGTGACATCCACGCGGTCGGAACAGCCCACAACCTGCTCTCGGCGCTCGTCGAGAACCACATAACCAAGAAGAACGAGCTGAACATCGACCCGACGAGGATAGTACTGAGCAAGGTCATGGACATGAACGCGAGGGAGCTGAGGGACATCGTGGTCGGCCTGGGCGGGCGCGAGAAGGGCGGCGTGCCGCACGAGAGTAGGTTCGACATCACCGTCGCGTCGGAGATCATGGCGATACTCGCGCTGTCGAGGGACATGGCCGACCTGAGGCAGAGGCTCTCAAAGGTCGTCGTCGCGTACACGCGCGACAAGAAGCCAGTGACCGCAGACAAGCTGAAGGGCATCGGGTCGATGTGCCTGCTGCTGAAGGACGCGATAATGCCGAACCTCGTGCAGACGCTCGAGGGACAGCCCGCGTTCATCCACGGCGCGCCCTTCGCGAACATCGCCCACGGCAACAGCTCCATCATCGCGACGAAGTACGCGCTCAAGATGGCTGACTACGTCATCACGGAGGGCGGCTTCGCTGCGGACCTCGGAGGCGAGAAGTTCTTCGACATCGTCTGCAGGATCGCTGGCCTGAAGCCCGACGTCACGGTGCTCGTGTCCAGCGTCAGGGCGCTCAAGATGCACGGCGGCATGGACGAGGACGACATCGGGACTCCGAACCTGGAATACCTCGAGAAAGGCTTCGCCAACCTCGACAAGCACATCGAGAACATGCACAAGTTCGGTGTGCCCGTGGTCGTCGCGCTCAACAGGTTCCCGACGGACTCCCAGGAGGAGCTCGACCTGTGCAAGAAGCACTGCGACAAGATGGGCGTCCGCTCTGCGCACTCGCGCGTATTCGCCGAGGGCGGCAAGGGCGGCGTCGAGCTGGCCAAGGCCGTGCTCGAGTGCCTGGACAAGGAGAAGTCCAAGTTCAAGGTCCTTTACGACGAGAAGCTCCCAATCAAGAAGAAGATCGAGATAATCGCAAAGGAGATCTACGGTGCTGACGGCGTAGTGTACACCGGGACCGCCCCGAGCGACATCGCGAACATCGAAAAGGCCGGAATGGACAAGCTCCCGATCTGCATGGCGAAGACCCAGCTGTCGATATCGGACGATCCGAAGAAGAAAGGCTTCCCGAAGGGCTGGTCGTTGACGGTCCGAGAGGTCAGGCTGTCCGCAGGTGCAGGGTTCATCGTCCCCCTCACAGGCGAGATGATGACAATACCGGGCCTGCCGACTGTTCCCGCAGCCGAGAGGATCAACATCGACGACAAGGGCTACATAACGGGCCTGAACTGATGTAACCGAACCTTCGGCACTTTGGTGCCGGAGGCGAAAAACCTTTCATTCCTTTCAACGCGGGGAGTGCTTTTATCTTCCCGCAACTGTTCCGATTCGAGTACTAGAGTCCGACTGGACAGAGGGACTGAACCGGTAGGGGGATGCTGATGACACAAGTCCTGGTGATAGGAGGGGGGCCGGCAGGGCTGACTGCCGCGAAGTCCCTCACAGACAGGGGCGATGAGGTCGTGCTGGTCGAGAGGAGCGAATCCCTCGGCGGCAGGGCCAGGGAGTGGACCTGCAAGGGCATTATCGAGTGCCGGAACTGCGGTGTGTGCTTCGCCATCGACCGTGCGGGAGAGGTGTTGAAGGACCCTTCCGCAGAGGTGCTCCTGAGCTCCGAAGTGGTCTCAGCAGCCAAGTCCGAATCCGGGTACACCGTTAAGATCAAGACTTCCCCCAGGTACGTCACAGACGACTGCATCGGCTGCGGGAAGTGCGTCGCGGTCTGCCCCGTCGCGGGCAAGGCGGTCTTCCCTCCGACCGGCAGCGGCCAGCCAAGGGCTTTCTGGATAGACAGGGATAAGTGCCTACATTTCAAGAAGGGCAAGTGCGAGGCATGCGCGGGCGTGTGCCCGACCAAGGCCATCGACTACGACGACAGGGCGCGGAACCTGACACGCAATGTCTCTGCGATAGTCTACGCCACGGGCATCGACCCTATAGAGGCGTGCGAGACAAACAGGCTCGGATGCGGGAGATTCGCCAATGTGATCTCCAGTGTCGACGCTGAGAGGCTCCTCAACGAGAAGGGAAGACTGCTCCGGCCATCCGACGCGAAGGCTCCTAAGAGAGTCGCCGTCATCCAGTGCGTCGGCTCGAGGTCGGTCAAGGTCGGGGTCGAGTACTGCTCCAAGTTCTGCTGCAAGTACGCAACGAAAATCGCACAGCTCATGCTCGACACAGACCCCGAGATCAACCTCGACTTCTACTTCATGGACCTGAGGACGCTGTACGAGCCTCAGGACGAGTTCAAGGCATGGGCGAAGGCGAAGAAGACCGTGAAGCTGATACGGTCCATGCCAGCCGTCATCTACGAGAAGGACGACTCGAGGAACCTGCTCGTCAGGGCAGCTGGCGAAACCGACCTCGAGGTTTCTGAGACCGAGTATGACCTCGTCATCCTGTCCGTCGGCATGAGGCCCTCCGGGGCGGATAGCGACCTTGCGAAGTCGCTCGGAATCAAGACAGACGAGATGGGCTTCGCGGCAGAGTCCGCAGAGCTCGAAGGGAACAGAGTCTTCGTCTGCGGCGCGGTCAGCCAGCCCATGGACATTGAAGAGGCTGCGGTCCGCGCAGCAGCGGCAGTATCGAGGATGCACATTCGCAAGGAGGAGAGCGCATGAAGGCCAAGGTGCAGGTCGTGCTGTGCAAGTGCTGCACCGAGATGCCGACTCTGCTGGACTTGGAGAAGCTGGCAAAGGTGGCCGCTGACAGCGACAACGTGCTCTCGGTGTTATCTGTAGATGCCGTATGCGACGGCAGGCAACTCGCTCAGGTAGTGAATGATGCGAAGGACAAGGAGACCGACAGAGCCGTGGTCCTCGCCTGCCACAAGAAGGACATCAGCCCCTCCCTGCTGAAGGCGTACAAGAGGGCGGGCATCAACGAGTTCATGGTCGAACTCGTCAACATCAGGGAAGAGGTCGTCCTTCCTCACCTTGAAGAGCCCGAGAGGGCGCAGGCCAAGGCGGAGTCGAAACTGAAGGCCGCCCTTGCGCGCGCGCGCCTGCTCGCACCACAGGAACGACAGTCGGAGCTGATGCGGACCAGGAACGTTGTGGTCATAGGCGCGGGCATCTCCGGCCAAGCAGCTGCGAGAGAGGCGGCAAAGTCCGGAGCGCACACCATCCTGATCGAGAAGACGGGGAAGTCGCTCAAGGCCCCGGGAATAATCATGCCCAACTCCACGCTCGTGGCCAGCGAGGGCTACGGCGGCAACTTCAAGCTCAAGATAAGAGCGGGTGAGAAGCTCGAGGTGCTCGAGGCGGCAGCAGTTGTCATCGCGACGGGAGGGGGATGGACGCAGCTCAAGGGGCCTCTCGCAAAGGCGGTCAAGGACGCGATCCCGCTCTACCGACTGCACGAGCAGGTCAAGGCGGGGACAGTACCGAAGGACCCCATCGTGATAGTCGATACACCGGACCCCGCTGGGAAGACTCTCAGGGTCCAGGACTTCGCATGGGACGACGCACTCGAAACGGCGATGGAACTCAAGAAGAAGCACCCGGAGTCGCAGGTCTGGATTGTATTCCAGGAGATGCGCGCGTTCGGTCTCTCCGAGCTGGCCTACAAGGAAGCTGCAGACCTTGGCATCAGGTTCGTAAGATACGACAAGGCCGGGCCCCCGAAGGTCGACCCCAAGAACCCGACATCGATGGCCGTGAAGGATTTCTCCCAGGGAGAACTGATCAACCTCGAGCTCGGCACGTTGGTGTTCGCATCAATACCCGCGAACCCGGACAATGAGGGCATCGCGGAGGCGCTAAGGATCCCCATGACCCCGGAGGGGGGCGTCAGGCGCGGCAGCATCCAGAGATGGCCCGTGACCACCCCGAGGCCGGGGGTGTTCGTGTGCGGGTCGGCGCTTTTCCCCAAGTCGCACGAAGTCGCTGAGAGGGAGGGCGAAGCCGCAGGGTCCATGGCAGGCCAGTTCGTGAAACCAGGAACGATTGAATTCGGCGGGGTCGTCGCGGAGGTAGAACAGGAGAAGTGTTCCGCGTGCCTCACTTGCGTCAGGACCTGCCCTTACGAGGCACCGTTCATAGGCAAGGCTGGCAAGGCCGAGATCAGGATCCAGGGATGCCAGGGGTGCGGCATGTGCGTGGGCATCTGTCCCAGCAAGGCGATCGAGCTGCACCACTACACCGACGAGCAGATCATGACAGAGGCTCGCACACTCCTCGGAGGCGATTTCTAATGGCGGAGAAGAAGCCGAAGATAGTCGCGTTCTGCTGCGAAAGGCATGGCACGGACGCCGCGGTTCTGTCGGCCAGAACAGGCAAGCAGTACGATGCGAGCGTCAGGCTCGTGCAGGTACCCTGCACCGGCCGTGTGGACGGGATGCACATACTCCAAGCGCTCGAAGACGGTGCGGACGCGGTGTTCGTGCTCGGCTGTCTCGAGAAGAACTGCTACTACGACACGGGCTCGATTGAGGGCAGGAAGCGGGTCGGGTACGTGAAGCAGATGCTTGCTGAGGTCGGCATCGAGAAGGAGCGGGTCGAGATGTTCAACGCAGCCTCGACAAACGCATGGGCGTTCCCCGAGGCGGTCGGCAAGATGGTGGAGGTCGCGAAGAAACTCGGGCCCATAGGCGGAGGTGAGAGGCCGTGATAGTCGCGAAGAGGAAGCCCCTCAACGAGATCGCCGAGATGCTGGCTCCGTACAAGAAGGTCACAGTCGTGGGATGCAGGAGTTGCGTCGCTATCTGCCTCGCGGGCGGCGAGAAGGAAGTCAAGATGCTCGTCTCGGCCCTCAAGCTTAAGGCCAAGAAGGACGGCAGAAAGCAGCAGTTCGAAGGGTTCGTGGTAGAGCGGCAGTGCGAGAAGGAATGGGTCTCCGAGGTCGAGGAGAAGATTCTCGACTCTAATGTCACTCTCTCGATGGCCTGCTCCTTGGGGGCGCAGACCATCGGCGACATGTACCCCAAGCATCTGACATTCCCTGGTCTGAACACAGGGATCTTCGGAGTACCAGAGGAACAGGGCGTGTGGTCCGAGAAGTGTGTCGGCTGCGGCAACTGCATCATCCACACTACCGGCGGTATCTGTCCGATAGCGCGGTGCGCGAAGAGTATGCTCAACGGGCCGTGCGGCGGGTCCGCGAACAGAAAGTGCGAAGTCAACCTCGAAGTCGACTGCGCATGGGCTGCTATCTACGACCGGCTGAAGCTACAGAACAGGCTCGACCTGATAGAGCAGCTCACTCCGGCCAAGGACTGGTCCACCAGCCACGCAGGCGGGCGCAGGACTTACGTGCGCGAGGATGCGAAACTGACTCCGCACCAGAAGAAGGGCAAGGGGGCGGTACTTTGAAGGCGGGCAGCAACCTCGAGAAGGTCTTCGATTCGGGGCAGTTCACAGTGACCGCGGAGATAGGGCCACCCCAGTCCGCGAACCCCGAGCCATTGACGCATCACGCGAAGATGCTCAGAGGATACGCGGACGCGTTCAACCTCACGGACAACCAGACCGCCGTCGTGCGGCTGTCGAGTATCGCGAGCGCGGCCATCATCATGCGCGAAGGCGTCGAGCCGGTCATCCAGATGACCTGCAGGGACAGGAACAGGATCGCGCTCCAGAGCGACCTGTTCGGCGCGGCTGCCCTTGGCGTCAAGAATGTCCTCTGCCTCACGGGCGACCACCACGTGTTCGGCAACGAGAAGGCTGCGAAGGGCGTGTTCGACTTCGACTCGATTGTCGAGCTCCAGGTGTTCAACAACCTGAGGACAAGCGGGAAGCAGCTTGGCGGGGAGCAGATCAAGGACCCACCGAAGATGTACCTTGGGTGCGCCGAGAACCCGTTCGCGACCCCCTACGAATGGCGTGCTGCGCGCCTGGCCAAGAAGGCTGCCGCAGGTGCAGACTTCTGCCAGACCCAGGCCATATTCGACATGAACATGTTCGAGAAGTGGATGGACGAAGTCAGGTCCAGAGGCCTCGACAAGAAGGTGCACATCCTCGCGGGCGTCATACCAATGAAGTCTGCGGGCGCTGCGCGATACATGAAGAACAAGGTCCCGGGAATGATTGTGCCCAACGACATAGTGGACAGGATGAAGAACGCCAAGGACCAGAAAGAGGAGGGTATCAAGCTCTGCATCGAGCAGATCGAGGTCCTGAAGAACATGAAAGGGGTCCACGGGGTCCACATAATGGCGGTTGCATGGGAGGAGATGGTCCCGAGGATCGTCAAGGAGGCCGGGCTCCTGCCTAGGCCTTCATTCCCCTGAGCTTCGGGCGTGTCTGAAACGCAACCATGAAAGCTGTCTATCACAATCGGGTCGCGGCGATCAGATGGCTTCAGTCAGATTCGACAAGCTCAACGACGAGATGCTGAAGAAATACCTGGCAGTCAACCCGGACAGTGCGACTGCGATCGGACTGCACGATCCCTACGACTTCCACCTGCCTCACGGTGGTTTCAAGAAGATCGAGGACTCCATGAGGATTCTGGAGGAGTGGAGCAGGCTAGGTCACAAGATAGCCGAGGAGGACTCTCTGTCGCTGGAACAAAGGATCGGCCTCCAACTGATCGACCAGTCGATCGAACTCCAAAGGTTTGCGACTGATGACTACCCGATCTGGAAGATGTTCCCGGACGGTCTGGAGACCCCCGGAGCGCTCCTGTTCCTCATGCTCTCGAGAGACTATGCACCCTTCGAGTTCCGAGTGAAGGCCATGGCCTCGCGTCTGAGCGAGCTGCCCAGGTATCTCGACGAGTTCAGGGGTAGATTCGACGGCGACGGACACGTCAAGCTGTGGACCGAGATGGCGATCGAGACCTGCCAGCAGCTTCCGGGGTTCCTGAAGTTCATAGAGGCGACCGCTCAGGAGAAGGTATCGCTCCCTGTCATGGCAGACCTGAAGAAGGGCATCGCCCTAGCCGACGAAGCCCTGCGGGACCACCTGTCCTGGCTGAATGAGATGCTTGCATCGGCCAAGGGAAGCTATCCGATGGGGGCGAAGAAAATGGAGGAGCTGCTGCGGATAAGGGGCCTTGGCATGAGCCCTGAGCAGCTCATGGTCCTCGGGGAGAAGCTCCTCGCGGAGTTCAAGGAAGAGAAGAGGATGGTCTCGGAGAGGATCACTAACGGCAAGTCGGTCGAAGAGGCCGCCAAGATCGTCCAGGGCAAGTCGCCCAAGACCTTCGAGGAGGCCCTAGAAGCGACTAAGAACGAGATGCTGGAGGCCAAGTCGTTCATCGCAAGCAACAGGCTCGCGACGATAGACCCTGACGCCAAGCTCGAGGTCGTCGAGACCCCTGAGTTCCTCGCACCGGTCCTGCCGTTCGCTGCATTGTACCCGCCGTCTTACTTCGACAAGAGGCAGGAGGGGCAGTACGTGGTCACCAGGCCTGCGGACCCCAAGGACCTGTCGAAGCACCTCAACTACGCCGCGATAATCAACACCGCGGTCCACGAGGCATACCCAGGGCACTTCCACCAGGGAGTGATGACCAACAAGATGCACTGGATCCTCCAGATGGGTCCCCCGGAGGCGCCGATAGCTGGCGTGGAGACGATTGAGGGATGGGCGCACTACTGCGAAAAGATGATGTTCGACCACGGATACAAGGCGACGGACGAGGCCGCATTCGAGCTGCTGAACGGGGCCATCTGGAGGGCGTGCAGGATCATCGCGGACATCAAACTCGCTCACGGGACTGCGACCGTCGATGAGATGGCGGATTTCATGACCAGGGAGACCGGGATGGCGAGGGACGCCATGGTGAACGAGGCGAAGCGGTATACCAGGACTCCGACATACGCGCTCTCTTACATGACCGGACGTCACCTGATCATCGAGTTCAGGAAGGAGGTCGAGAGGAAGGCAGGCGCGGGGTTCGACGAGAAGAGGTTCCACGACCTTATCGCCAGCCATGGGACCTTGCCTTTCAACCTGCTCAGGGAGGTCGTCCTCTCCGACCTTGGCCTCAGCTCGTGACGATCTCCAGTCCAGGCGAACCGCGCCCGCGAGCCCACGAAAACCGTTATAAACAATCAGGGGATAACATGGTCGCATACCTTTTGCTGAAAGGGGAGGGATGCTCGAACCATAAGCGGAGCGTTTGACTCATGAGCAAAGTGAAGAGAGCATTGGTAAGTGTATCCGACAAGACCGGCTTGGTCGAATTCGCCAAGGGCCTGTCGGAGCTAGGAATCGAGATTCTCTCCACGGGCGGCACGATGTCGGCCCTGGAGAAGGCGGGTGTTCCAGTCATAGGCGTTTCTGAGGTGACGAAGTTCCCGGAGATGCTTGACGGACGGGTGAAGACGCTGCATCCGGCAATACACGGCGGCATACTCGCCATGAGAACCAAGGAAGAGCACATGGAGGCCATCAAGAAGCACGGCATCGAGCCGATCGACATGGTGGTCGTGAACCTGTATCCGTTCGAGGCGACCGTCGCGAAGCCGGACGTCAGGCTTGAGGACGCCATAGAGAACATAGACATTGGCGGACCTTCGATGATTCGATCGGCGGCGAAGAACCATGCCGCGGTCGCGGTGGTCACGAGCGCGGGACAGTACGAGACCGTGCTCAAGGAGCTGAAGGAGAGCGACTGCCACCTGTCCGAAGAGACCAGGAAGAAGCTGGCCCTAGACGCGTTCAGGTCGACGGCCAGGTACGACGCGGCGATCTCGCAATACCTCGGCAAGAAGCTCTCGCCAGGCGAGCTCTTCCCGAAGAACCTCACCCTGTCTTTTGAAAAGCTCGGGGACCTAAGATACGGTGAGAACCCGCACCAGAAGGCAGCGTTCTACAAAGACCTGTTCGACTGGACGCCCCTGAGCGTCGCGGCAGCGGAAAAGATGCACGGCAAGGAGATATCGTTCTGCAACGTCATCGACCTCGACGCCGCACTGGCGATCGTGTCAGACTTCGAGAAGCCGACGGCCGCGGTGATAAAGCACACGAACCCATCGGGCGTCGCGAGCGCAGCGACGATTGCGGAGGCGTTCAGGACCGCCTACAACGCGGACTCGCTGAGCGCGTTCGGGTGCGTCGTCGGGCTCAACAGGCCGGTCGACCTCGAGACCGCAAAGGAGATCGGCAGCCACTTTGTCGAGGCGGTGATTGCGCCGGCATACGATCCGGATGCGGAGGACCACCTCGAGAAGAAAAAGAGCATCAGGCTGCTGAGGACGAACACGCCAATCATGCGGGACAACGGAAGGCTGTTCATGGTCAAGGTGAAGGGCGGGCTGCTGGTGCAGACGGACGCCTATGCCGACCTTGACAAGACGAAGCTGAAGATCGTCACGAAGAAGACCCCCTCGAACGAGGACATAGACGCCATGGTCTTCGGCGTGAAGGTGGCAAGACACATCAAGTCCAACACAGTCCTCCTGGTCAAGGGAGAGAGGACCGTCGGAGTGGGTGCCGGCCAGATGAGCAGGGTCGACTCCACGAAGATAGCGGGCATGAAGGCGGGTCCTGAAGCAAAGGGAAGCATACTCGTCTCGGATGCGTTCTTCCCGTTCAGGGACGGTGTGGACGCGGCTGCTGCGGTCGGAGTGTCCGCCATTATACAGCCCGGGGGCTCAGTCAACGACGCGGAAGCGATCCAGGCCGCGGACGAGCACGGCATCTCGATGGTCTTCAGCGGGCTGAGGCTTTTCAAGCACTGATGGGCCCACAAGAACCCTGCGAAAAACCCCTTCCAGATCCTTATTCTAAGAAGTCCGCCTCGACGGGGGAGCCTCTTCGCCACATGAGTGCCGTTCCCACGGGCGGCTCCCGCTCCATGTCGAGAGGCACCCACCTCGGGTTCACCGTGGTGCCCTTGAGATGCTTGAGACGTACGTACCATCTGAGGTTGCCCGCCATGGTCATCTCGACCAGACCGTCGGCGACGGAAGCCATGGAGGCTGACTGCTCCTCGCCTATTGCGCTCCTGTCAACTGCGCACGTGAGAGATCCGCTGAACCTGGCAATCGTCGACAGGTCCTTGAAGAACCTAGCGACTGAAGCAGTGTCGTGGCTCGAACAGAGAGGCGTCAGGGAGTCGAAGACGAGCTCGACGTCCTTCCCTCCCAGCTTGTTCACGGCAACTGTTATGGCCTCGAATATGTCCGCGAGCCGTCCCGGGTCGGTGACCTTGACCACGTGCGGGTCGTTAACTGGCATCGAGTGCGGGCATGCGTCGACTATCGCGAACCTGCCATCCGACTCAAGAGTCGACGTGTCGATGCCGTAGTTCGATATGTGGAACACGACCTCATCAGGCGGGGTGTTTGTCTCGATGAAGACCACCTTCGCCCCAGAGTCCAGCTTCGAAGCGGCGAGGTAACAGCTGAACTGGTTTGTCCCTGGCTCGGCGTCGCTCAGCACTAACAGTGAACGGTTGTTCGGGAACAAGCTATCCCATCCCTTGTCCGACCCACGTATCCGCTTTCCAAGCTCTTTACAGTATCGGGACCAGCTTCGGCCTGAAATCCCTCGGCTCGGGGTCGGTCATCGCGTGCGGCGAGGTGTACGGTTCCTCGCCACGGATCATCGTTACACCGGATATCTTGTCTATCCTGAGGTGCGTATGCGCGAGGTCGGAAAGCCGGTTCGTCGACTTCACCGACGGAGTCACAGTCGCCAGGAGGATTCCCTCGCCGTTGAGCAGCGATGTGAGGAACTCCATCATGCCGTCGAGCACGCCCGGGCCGTAGACTGATTCCAAGGAGTCGAAGCCGATGACTGCCATGAGCGGAGTACCGGCGTTCCTGAGAGCGTACTGGACGTCCTGCCACTTCATGTCGACCCTGACGTCCTCTCCCTCGAGTGTCATCGCGTAAGGTCTAGGTGCGCCTGCGGGGGCGTGGGGCTCCAGTATCCTGACGTTCTTGTCGAACGAACCCGCGTCCACGAATCCGAGAAGCTCCTCCCTGGCGGTCTCCGCCCCGGTCTTCTTGGTCGGGATCCAGGCGACTCCTCTGCCCTGGGCGACCGAGTTGCAGATGACCGAGCTCTCGATAGACGAGGACGCCACCACCGGCACACCCGGGCTGAGCTCTATCAGCGTTATCGTGCCCTTCCTGAGGCCTCCGCCTATCATCGCGTCAAGCTCCGGCAGCCCGGTCGACACGTGCTTCGAGTCGATGTCGTCCACCGCGTCGAACTTCTTGGGCTTGTCGGGCTTCGAGTACCTCGTGTATTCAAATGTCCTGACCCTCCCGCCCAGGAGGGTGTAGACGTACTTCGGCTGCCGTATCTCGCAGCCGCGCAACTTCAGGATGTCCATCTCCCTGATCCGCCTGCCTGTGGAGTTGCATAGGCTGAGGTAGATGACGCCGTCACCGAGGTAGTCCAGCAACTGGTCCGGGGTCTCGAGCACATAGACGACGTTGGTCCCCACGCCCTCGACCAGGTCCTTCTGAAGGGCCGTGATCAGCCTCGATGCAGGGACGCCATACTTCTCCGCGAGTGCGTCTATGGAGTCTATCACGACTAGGGTCCTCTCGGGGAGCGCCTTGTCCACCACATCGTACGCCATCTCGATCTCAGGCATCATGGTGCCCACGGACACGACTAGCTCGCCCTCCTTCTCACCGGGCTCGGCGAGCGGTTCTTCGCCCCCCTCCTCGATTATGCCCTGGAGCCTGGTCAGCTCCCTCCTCGGGGCCTTGACCTTCTCGGACTTGAGCTCGCCCTTTATGGCCGCGAGGCCGAGGAGGATCTTCTCGACCTGCTGCTCCGAGTCGGGCTTCTTCTTGAGCTTCTTCCTGGCCTTGAGTATCTCCCCTTCCCTGACCTTCTCGAGCATCCACGGGAACTGGCGGAAAAGCGATTGGTCCGAGACCCGTGTCGACATGTAGTAGCTCTGTTGGACGGCCGCGAGCTCCTCAATCATCTGGAGGGCGAGTGTGGTCTTGCCCGTGCCCGCCATGCCCCTGAGGATCAGGGAGTGCCCACCGGGACTGGACAGGAACGCCACTATCTCTTCCGGGAATGTAGACCCCTTCTGCTCCGTTTCAGCCCCTGCTTCCTTCTTTTCTGCCATCTCCACTCAACTCCTGATGCTATTCTCGCTCCATCGGCCTAAGCAGGCCTCCGGCGACGGCTTCCTCCTCTTCCTCCTCAATGAGCTTGATCTCCTTCCACTCCCCGCCGAAGTCCTGGACCTGGCCCGTGACCATCTGGAACCTGACCCTGAGCTTGCCGCCCTCGAAGAATATGTAGGCGTTCTTCAGTTGGGAGAGATAGAGCACTATCCTCTTGCCCTGCTGCGTCAGGGCCCTCTCGACGGGCTTGATGAGTCCGGCCTTCTCGAGGACGTGGATCCTCCTGTAGCATGCCGCAATCGGTATGTCCAGCTTAGCACTGAGTTCGAGGGCGTGCTTGGGCTTTCGGGAGCAGGCGACCAGTATCTTGGCGGCATATGTGTCCATGATAAGCCTTGATGCCTCGAGGGGGTCCAAACTTAGCCTCCGTATATGACGTCACAGCACCGAATGTCACAAAGGCTTCGAGTCGGGGGGAGGTCGTCCGCACGCCGCGTACAACCGTCTTCTATGCTGTAGGGTGCGAATGCGCTACTGCAGTTTAAATGCTTTCGGAGGACTGGATAGACTGTCGGCGCGGACGCGCACACAACCATTATATCAGTTGAGATGTGCTTGCCAAAGGGTCCGGAACTGCGCAAACCAGGAGCGGATGGTGCTGAAGGGTTCCAAATGTAAATGCGGCTTCGCCACCGTGGCCGACCGCAGGGTCTGCCCGAGGTGCGGGAAGCGCATGAAGCAGGACGAGTGGCCAGACGAGGGCAGGGTGCTCTCCTTCACGCGGCTCCAGGCGATCCCCGAGGGCCTCCAAGACCCGTACAACCTCGCCCTAGTGGGCATAGAGGACGGCCCGAAGGTGGTCTGCTGGACCTCCGGCACCCTGAAGGTGGACGACGAGGTCGCTATCACTGAGATGAAGGGCAAGTACCTGTGTAGCCCCAAGCCGCCCCTCGAGTTCAAGCTGGAAGACCTCAAGAGCTAGTCGGACGGGATCCTTCCGGACATCGGTCACTTGGCATGCCAGGACTTGCTCCCCAGGTCGCAGGACAGGATAGACGCCACCACCTCGATGCTCCTTATCGTCATCGGCTCCGGGAAGTTGTTGGTGATGGTCCCCGAGTATTCGATCCATCCCAGGAGCTCGTCCCTGGGGCCAAGTATGAGCGTGTCCAGGAAGTCGTTCTCGCTGGCGTCCTCCTCGCTCTTCCTCGATAGGCCCATGAGGACGGGGCGGTTGACCGTGGCGAGGTCGTCCTTGCCCAGAGGGTTCTCCTCCTGGAGATAGACCCTGGTCTGCTTGCTTATCTCCCCAGCACTGTAGTTCTTGGTGACTAGCTGGAAATCCTCGTACTTGTAGACCCTCTTCCTCTGGCTCTCCCACGCATCGGGGCGCATCCCGGCGTGGACCTCGTACCTGTACAGACCGTCGACGGGGCTCAGGAGGCCAATCATGATCCATCTTAGCCTGAACTGCTTCTGGAGTATGTTCGCGGTCTCCTGCACAAGCTCCTGGCTGCTGATGCCCACCTTCTGGGACTGCTTCAGGAGATACTGGAACAACTCCATGGTCTTGGACGTGGGGTCGTTCCTGACCCTACCGTAGTCGAACTTGAGCTTTCTCCGCACGGCATCCGTAGAAACCTGCTGCATGCTATCCCAACGCGGCTCAGCCCCTCCAAGAGCGGGGGACTTGATTCCCGACCCCGAAGCCCAGTCCCGCCATAAGCAGTTTTCCCAGTACGGGGGCGGAAATGCCGATGCTCGGATGGCTGAATGGGCCTCAGAGCTTGATGTGCTCGAGGCTAGCCAAACAGAAGGACGGGCCCAGGCCGCCAATCCGCTTCCTAAGGACTTCTTGGAGGTCGCCCTTGGCCTTCACCACGGACGCCCTGACGTCTATGACCAGCTCGCATGTCATACGCTCGTAGTAGACCAGCACGTTCGTGTACCCTGCCAGCACGTTAAGGGACTCCTCCCCGAGCGCCTTCATGACCTCATAGATCGCCCCGGGCCTGTCCGGTATGTCCACGCAGAGTTTCATGAGCTTCGAGTCGTCGTCGAGGAAGGCTATCGACAGGATCCACGAGTCCGGCTCGCCTATGAGCATTATCGGGGCTGAGGACCTACCGAGGAAGTTGACATAGGGCTGGGGCAGCTCAAACATGCCGTCCTTGATTATGCTCGCCTTCTTCTCGGTCTTCCTGAGCGCCTTGGTCTTGATCTTCTCGTTCTCGACCACAGCACCCCGGGTGTACCTCGTCGCGATGTCGGAGGCTTCAACGCACAGGCAGTCCACCATCGACACGCCTGGGTCTTTGGACGCCTTCGCGTCCTCGAACTCCTTCCTGAGCGTGACGGAATCACCGAAGAACGACAGGTCCGCGAGCATCTCCCAGACCATGACCACGCTCGGGATGGAGCTGACCGTCTCGGAGTTCAGGATGTCGACGTTCCTCGTCTTCAGGAACTGTGCAGCCTGTGCAAGCGCCCCGGGCTCGTCCCTGACCTGGAACGTTAGGTAGGCGATCTCGCGGTAGTTCTCGGGACCGAAAGGCGACAGGACTATCTCGAAGCTCGACCGGCCGTTTATCTCGTATTTGAACATCGAGCTGAAGACCTCGCTCCCGTCCACAAGGCCCAGAGGCTCGCCTACCTTCTTGCTGATCTTGAGCTTCCCGTTCTCCATCCGCTCGAAATCCCAGAGCTTCAAGCGTCTCCCCTCTACACTGCTGAAAGCGCACCCATGAGATAAAGATGTTGAGCCCGCTCATCTACTTCGGAGAGAAAACGTACAGAGTGGGCACCCTGTGCTTCAGCCCGGTCCAGTAACCGCAGGCGGAGCACTTGTATCCACTCGTGACGGTCCCACCGTAGACCGTGAGGTTCTTGATCCTGGCAGTCTTCCCGCCGCAGACGGGGCAAGCGCCGGACCGCGTCTTGTCTTTCGTGTCCCGGCCGCGAATCTCGAGGGTGGCCAGGTCGTTCTTTATTGCCAATCGCCTCACTCGTTCCTCGCTCACCGAGTAGTCGGGGTCGTGCCTGTGCAGCTCCTTGAGGACGAGCTCGGTCATCTTGCGCTGAGAACTGACGACGCCGTGCCTCCGGAGGGCGTCCCGGATAGCCTCGATCACCTCGGTGTCAGAAGGTTTCCTGTAGGCCATCGCCACTGGATTGGCGTACCCTTACGAGAACCTTTGCATCGAAAGCCATATCCAGTCCCAGGACGCTCTCCACAGACGAGTCGGGAGGAGCAGTATGGTCTCGAAGAAGGAGGTCGAGCAAGCAGTCGACAGGGCGAAGCAGATGCTCAGCGACAGTGGAATCGATGTCGACGTCACCGCTGAACAGCTATGGGAGTGGTTCGAGACCGACCTCCCCTTTCCCGACATCAGCCTCGGCGAGGTCGTCATCAACCCCCTGCTCGTGGTGCACGAGCTGGTCGAGATCGACGAGGTGCTGAAGATGGGGTTCGCCATCACGAGGGACGTCATCATGCGCAACCCTGAGAAGGTCGATGACGCGCACCTGATAGCCGCCAAGGTCGAACTCCTGGTCGCCAAGAACGTGGGTGCCGCCGAGCATATCAAAGAACGGATCGCCCACATCGAGAGATGGGCTGTGGACGAGACCGTCTCCGAAGGCAGGAAGGCCGACTACCGCAGGCTCCTGGCCGAGGCCAAGGACGCATTGTCGCGAATTCATCAACAATGAACTACTCGGCACGAGCACGGCGGAGAATCGTCGAGAAGTAAAGCATATATCATAGCAGCAGTTACGAGGCCGTCAGTGAGGGCTATGCGAGCGAAAGTTATCATCATGGGCGCCGCCGGAAGGGACTTCCACAACTTCAATACGTACTTCCGGGACAATGCCAACTATGAGGTCGTGGCGTTCACCGCAACGCAGATACCGAACATCGAGGGCAGGAAGTACCCTGCGAGCCTCGCGGGGAAGTTGTATCCAACAGGAATCAACATCTACCCCGAGAAAGACCTCCCTGAGCTCATCAAGAAGCTGGGTGCGGAGCAGTGCATTCTGGCATACTCCGACCTTAGCCACATCGATGTCATGCACAAGGCCTCACTGGTCAACGCATGCGGCGCGGACTTCAGGCTAATGGGCGGCAACCAGACCGCTCTCAAGTCAAAGGTCCCGGTCATCGCCGTCTGTGCGGTGAGGACAGGCGCCGGCAAGAGCCAGACGACCAGGGCGATAGCATCCATCCTCAGGTCCAAGGGCAGGAGGGTCGTTGCGATCAGGCATCCGATGCCATACGGAGACCTCGAGAAGCAGGCAGTGCAGAGGTACGCAACCTACGAGGACCTCGACAAGCATGAATGCACAATCGAGGAACGCGAGGAGTACGAACCGCACATAGACAAGGGAATCATCGTCTACGCAGGAGTCGACTACGAGAAGATACTTAGGCAGGCGGAGAAGGAGGCGGACGTCATCCTGTGGGACGGAGGCAACAACGACACGCCGTTCTATGTCCCCGACCTGCACATAGTCGTCGCGGACCCGTTCAGGGCGGAGCACGCGAAGCTATACTATCCCGGAGAGACGAACATCCGCATGGCGGACGTCGTCATCATCAACAAGGTCGACACGGCCAATCCGAAGGACGTCGAGACTGTGAAGCAAATCGTCGAGGAGCTCAACCCGAAGGCGAAGGTCATCCCAGCCGCATCGCCTCTGACCGTCTCCGACGCCAATGCGATAAAGGGCAAGTCAGTGCTTGTGATAGAGGACGGCCCGACCGTTACCCACGGCGAGATGAAGTTCGGCGCGGGCTTCATCGCAGCCCAGAAGGCGGGCGCGAAAAAGATCATCGACCCAAGGCCCTTCGCGGTCAACTCCATCAAGGAGACCTTTGCGAAGTACAAGCACCTGGAGAACGTCTTGCCAGCCATGGGCTACGGCAACCACCAGGTCAAGGACCTGCAGGACACGATCAACGCCGCGAAGTGCGACGTGGTCGTCTCGGGCACGCCGATAGACCTGAGCAGGGTTCTGAAGGCCAACAAGCCTCTCATCAGGGTGCGGTACGAACTCGAGGTAGTCGGGGAGCCGAAGCTGGAAGAGCTCCTGGCCAAGTTCTGATTCACAACCGTTATTAGCGGCCGCGGGGATTACCGCCCCGCGGGAGTAGCTAAGCCAGGACAACGGCGCAGGACTTAAGGTCCTGAAATCTAGGATAGGACATTCTGTCTCATAGGAGTCCGGGGGTTCAAATCCCCTCTCCCGCACCTCAGGAAGAACGAGCCATGCCCCAATCTGCAGCTCGGAACTACTGGTCCTTCTTTCTCCGAGCCCTGCTCGCCACGAGGATGACCACTGCTATCATGCCGATGGATGGATACGCGATATCCCCGAACTCAGGTATCTTGTCAAAGTACACCTGGATTGGGGCCGAGGTGTTCTGGGTCCAGAGCCAGCAGATCCGGTCTTCCTGTGGGACGGAGTAGATGGAGCTGAGGTACGTCTTGGTGTAGGTGGTCTGTGTGCCCAGATCCACGAATGACCATGTGCTGCTCGAGTACTTCTTGGCGAGGATGTTGTTGTTGTCCATCTGCACCCAGAACGCGTAAAGGTTGCCCGTCCCCGAGTCATACGATATTGTTGGGTACTGGTTTCCGTTGTCCCCCGTGACCGTGTCGAGCCGCACCTCTGTCGACCAACCGCTACCAGAGTTGTATGTGTACTGGATGTACGGCTTCGAGTTCCTAGCCGTGTCCTCGTTGCCGTCACCATAGACCGCGTGGACTACTCCGCTGCTGTCCACCACGGCGCTCACGGGCGCGGCGTTGATGAACGTCTCCGAGCTGCCAGAGCCTGTGAAGATGTTTTCTTCCGCCCCCCAGGTCCCGCTCGTGCACTTCTTGGATGAGACTTTCTTGTCGTAGTTGTAGACTGCCCAGACATCGCTTCCTGAGCCCGCTGGCAAGATCGAACCTTTTAGGCTGGCACTCGTCGAATCGGCAGTCAGCATGTTCCCGGAGTACAGCCACGAGCTGATGCTGTCTGTTGACGCGCTCCTGAATGCTGAAAGGTCGTATCTGACCGGCTGGGCATTGGTGTTATTGCTTGAAAAGACCCACAAATAGCCGGCTGCATCCTTGCAGATGAAAGTGTTCTTTTCTGCCAGTGAATTGGATGAAGTGGCAAGTGTGGAATCGCTCCCGGCCCAGGTGATTGTCGCAGTTACCGGGTTGACAGTGCCACGCTGCAGGTAGACGTTGGTTGACGCCGTCGATGTGTCCCCTACAACGTAAACGATGTAGTTCGCGGGATCGTACCAGAGTGAAGCATATCCGACGCCCGAGGTCGTGAAGATAGAGCTCCTGCTTGTCCAGGTGAGGCCTTCGTCCGAGCTGTACCTGTGAATCGTATTGGAGCCATCGTAGTATATGCTCCAGAAGTTGGTGCCATCGTGGAAGAGTTTCCTTTGCTGGGACTTCGCGGTCGCATACGACGATGTGGAGCCAGAGTCGACTATCCAACGCTCGACGTCGAAGCCGCCACCGAGGCTGGAGGCAAGTGACCGCGTGCCTCCCTGCTCGAAGGTCGCCAAGTCTTCTCTGCCTCTCCAATCAGAGGACTCGACTATGAAATCGTAATCCGTCCCGTTGCCCGTTGACAGGAGCGCGACGCTGAGCTCCATCCGCCTCGTGTCCTTCCCTACATCCACGACATCGTCAGTCTCAATCCAAAACGAGTCGTTATACTCGAAGACCCTCGACTCGATGACCCGGCCGTACATGCCGGTCACCTCAATGACCTTCTCGGCGCCTATCGACTTGCCAGACGCCGATACGGACGCGCCAGTGGAGTTCCTCATGTCGGTGTCGACGTATATCCTGAAGAAGTCCTCGCCGGTCTTCCTCGGAGGTGTTATCGGCACACCTCCACCACCGCCACTCACTGGCTTCTCTCTGAATGTGGGAATCGACTTCCCGCAAAGGATCTCCCCGAGGACGTCGATGTAGAAATACGACATCTCGGAGTCGTCGACATGCGAGACGGCCGTAATGTCGATGTCTTCGTTAGCCAACGAGACGGCGTCCACATCAGGGCACAACAGGCCAGACCAGTCCGCAAAGGCGCCATCGATCTGAATCGCGCTCGGGGCGCTCGAGGCGTATGCGCACACGCCGTCGCCAACCACATAGACGGCGGCGAAGCTCGATTCCACTCCTGAGCTGGAGAGCCAGGCAGAAACGAGGTCTCCATCAGTGAGCATCGATGTGTCCACCACTATGTCGACCACGCGCGAAAGGCCAGGGCTGAGATCGAAAGCGGATATGCTTGACAGGTCCGCAGCGCCGAGGACAGTGGGCACGACACTGTTGACTCTGCCGCCGGTACCCTGACAAGTGAACCTGAGGCTGAGGAGGTTTGTCGAAGCCGAAATGGAGACAAGGTCGGTGGAGGCGATAGCAGTTGGTGCAGATTGCTCCACTATGAGCACACCGCCGGCTGCGGGCACGGGAACGCTCTCCGCACATCCGTCGGAGTTGTCCTGAGCGACGAGCATTGCCCTGGCTGAGGCCCCGATGTTGTTGAGCTCTACATACGCCTCCATTTCGGACCCGGCAACTGCTGAAGGGAACGATCTCTGCCATGACCATGCGTTCCAGTCGAACCTGTCGGAGCCAGACCCGAAGCTGTAGAGATAAGAGGAGCTGATCGTGCGGTTCCAACCAGTGAGCTCGATGAGGTAGTCCGCTCCCATCTGCGACACCGCGTACCCAGTACCATTGTCAGAATCAGTGTCGAGGAACAGGTAAAGGCTCGACACCTCAGAGGTGTCGAAGGCGGGTCCGTTGGTCCTTGTATACAAATACAGGCCTGAGCCCTCGACCTCGAAACCCCATTCGACTACATCGATTGTGGGCGGGCTCGTTACGGACGACAAAGTCAGGGTGTCAGAGTCAGACCAATCATCGAACTGTCCGTCGATGTCGTAGGGAGGCGCGTACGTGCGCATCGACAGGACTGCGAATACCGCGACCGTTATGAGGACGACAACGAGAACGGCAGCGAGTCGGATCCCTGTCGGGCCGCTGAAGAGTTTTCCCAGCGAGACCGAACGCATATCGCCATGAGACTGCCGACCCTGTATCCCAGTGCCGTTGATGAAGTCCTGGCCGTTTGTCCTTCCGTTCGTGCGACCGTTGATCCTTCCGTTAGTCCGGCCGTTGACTCTTCCGTTCGTTCTGCCATTAGTGCGTCCGTTTGTCCTTCCGTTGGTGCGTCCGTTCGTCCTGCCGTTGGTCTCCCCTAATCCGTTCGAGAGGCCCATTCCGCTCTTCCGGGATCTCGGTACCGCGCCGGCGAGGATGCCATGTTGTTCCTTGCCCGCGACCGCGGAGAGTGCCTCAAGCGACTTCTCGGCCTGTGAGATGTCCTCCCCTGCTGGCTTCCTGGGAGTCTCCTTATCCGCGACGACGGAGAGTAGATCGAGAGAATCCTGAGCCGCGGATATATCGTCCGTCAGCTCCTTGCCAGGAGGCGGGGGAGGAGCTTTGAGGACTCTCTTGTATTTCATCTGCTTCTGGTCCTCGTCTGGAGGTGGCGGCTCGGGCATCTCGATGGGCACGCCTTCCGGTGTAGCTGGGACCAGAACCTCTGGTTGCTGCGGAGCTGCTTCTTGAGTACAATGAGCGCAAGGTTGTCCTGGTTTCTCAAGCATCCTGCCACACGAAGGACATATGTCGGAAACCATCGTATCCAGAGAAGTAAGAGCACTGTCAATTTCAGAGGCGTTCTGCTGATCCATGCGCTCTGGTGTCGACCGCGCCACCTGGAAATCTTTGAACTCGAACCCGCAGGCGGGGCATGCGAGCTCGGACCGGCCGACCGGCCCGCCGCACAGAGGACATTCGAACTTGGTCTCCTCCGAGAACACGGTGCCGCAGCTAGGGCAGGACTGCTCAGTCCCCGAGACTGCAATGCCACAGATGGGGCAGCCTAAGACCTTCCTTGTTGGAGTAGCCATTCTATGACCCGGACTTTGGTGCTATCACTCGCATCAGAGAGAACTGTGGGTTCAACGAGATTCTTACCAATTCTCCGGCTGACTACTCTGGTTTGAGCTTATATCCAGCTTGTGTCCTGGTTATCACATTAGATAATGTCTGGCCACCGCTGGCTGAGAGATCCGGAGAATCTGGGAGACAAATCGATACGCGGGTGCGCGCAAGGAACTCCGGGCCAGTATGCACAGACCCACGCTCTTCCGGGGGTTGGGACCGAGTTTCGTGCCTCCGGGCGAGGGCGGTCTGGCGATGGCACTGTCAGATAAACTCTTGGGAGCGCCGAACCGAATCATAACAACGTTTTTAGGCGGCCCGCACATCGGATGTGACATGCCCGGTAATTCACGAAGGAATCCAAGCACGATTGTGCGCGGCTACCGCAAGTCCGACCTCGAAAGCTGCAGATCCCTTTGGGAGGAACTCACAATCAGGCACAGAGAGATCTATGACGACCCCTCGATAGGGGGCGACCGGCCGGGCATGTTCTTTGACAAGCACCTGAAACGGGTTGGCGCGCGGAACCTTTGGGTCGCCGTCAATGACACCGAAATCGTTGGCTTCGTCGGACTCATCATCGAGGGAGAGGATGCCGAGATAGAGCCTTTGGTCGTGACGAGGATGTTCCGGGGGAAGGGCGTCGGGACCAAACTAGTAGCGGCCGCAGCGGAGAAGGCGACGCGAACGAAGGGTGTGAAATTCTTAAACGTGAGACCCGTCGTGCGCAACGTCGAGGCGATGAGGTTCTTCCGCAACATGGGGCTCGTGAACGTCGGGAGGATAGAGCTCTTCAAGGACCTGAAGGGACGGAAGTGGAAGAAGGACCTGACGATCCACGGCCTCGAGTTCGGGTACTAGGAGCGCCCGCAGAACGACGATGCACAATCCTGAGCATTGAACGCAACGTCCACAATCCACCATTTCCTATGGAGGCGTTCCACGGGAAACTGTGGTGCGAGTGCAATAAGCGGGCAAAGGCATTTATGCGACACTGACTTGTATAAAGAACGCTAGCCTGGGAGGGAGAGGAATCAGCCCCAAGAAGAAACTAGCAATAGTCGCCTCGACGACAGCCCTGGCGCTGATCGTCGTGGTCGTGGGTCTGGCGTCGCTTGAGCCGAAGTCCAAGCCGCAGTCCGTGAACGAACTGCCGGTCGCAAACTTCGGCTACGACGCCGACGACCTCACGGTTGTGTTCGACGCGTCCGCGTCGAGCGACCCTGACGGGACAATCGCGAACTGCTCCTGGAGCTTAGGCGACGAGAACGCAGCATTCGGCACAGTTGTCGTTCATGTCTATCTGCAGGCCGGGACCTATGATGTAGAGCTGACGGTGACGGACGACAAGGGTGGGAAGAACACCACACGGAAGGCCGTGAGCGTGACTAAGACGGAGCCTCCGCCCGCGAGCGAGGCGGAGGCGATCATCGAAATCGTCTCGAAGCGCGGCCTGAAGGTCGAACTGAGTGGAGCCAAGTCTGTGGCATCTGAAGGGGCCGAGATAGTGACCTACGAATGGGACTTCGGAGATGACGCGACCGGGACCGGCGCGTCCGTGGAGCATAAGTATGCCGCGAGCGGCACATACACGATAAAGCTCACAGTCACGGACAGCAAGGACGTGTCAGCAACCGCGACAGTCGAAGTCACCGTAGAGTGCGACGACAACCCGCCGCCTCCACCGCCGCCCCCGCCACCACCTCCTCCGCACGATGACAAGGTCGGACCACCTGGCCTGTACAACGCGATAGAGATTCACGAGGAGAAGGCGGGTAAGAACAAGGGTATCCAGAACTCCTTGGACCACCTGAGATGGAACCTTGAGGACTGGATTGACAAACACACAACGAGCCCATGAGCGAGTCGGGACCCGTCCAAAACCAGAACGGAAGAAGAGGCCCCTAAGGCCTCTTCGCCATCGTTTTTATTCCATGTTCATAGACGCCGGAGATCCGACTCGTACGAGTCCCCGCCTGAACTGGCCGACTGACGAGCCCTGGTCGGTGATTCAGGGATACGAGACCGCGCTAGGACATCATCTCCTCGCGAGATGGATGTAGTGGCACTCCGGGCATTCCATCGTCTTGCCGTCAACGGCGACCAGACGGACATGCTTCTGATGCTTCTCGCACTCAGGACAGTTGACGTCCTTCCTCTTCTTGAGGCCCTCTAGAGATCCCATGATGATGACCCAGACGGAGTATTCCGACTCGCGGTATAAAACCTTGTGACGTTGTTGATAGGTCGCGGGCTCACGATCTGTGGACCGCTTCAACGACCTTGCGTAGAGTGCCCATGAAGTCCCCGTTCTCTACCAGGGTGCCAGTGACGACAACATCTGCGCCCGCAGAGGCGACCTCAAGAGCCTGATCCGGACGGACGATGCCACCGCCGACGAGTATCGGTATGCTGATGCTCTTCCGGGCTGCGCGTATCATGTCACCGGGGACGGGTTCCGGGGCGCCTGACCCCGCCTCGAGGTACAACAGATTCATGCCGAAGAGCTCCGTCGTGAGCGCGTAGCCGACGATGGTGGGGATGTCTCCCCTCTTGACAAGGTCTGCCTCGCCGACCTCGCCCACCTTCATGCCCGGCTCGACAATCACATAGCCCATGGATATCGCCTCTATCCCGAGCTTCCTTATGACCGGTGCGCCCCTCACATGCTCACCCGTGACGTTCCTGACGTTCCTCGAGTTCAGCATGCTCATGAAGTAGATGGCATCGCACTTCCTCGCGATGGCGTTCGCGCCCGATGGGAAATAGATGACAGGAAGGTTGCAGTTCCTCTTGATCTGGTCGACCGCCGCGTCGAGGTTCTCCTGAGTGACGCCCGTCGAGCCGCCGACCATTATCGCGTCCGTGCCGGCGCTCTGCGCTGCAGCCGCGATGCGCCCCGACTCCTCGGGGGACTGCTTTGCGGGATCTATCAGCGTCATGTGAAGCTTGTGCTTCTTCAGAGTCTCATGGATGTATTCTTGGACCTTCAGAGGATCCCCCCGACGAGGAACGCAAGCAGGGCAACGAACATCGCCAGCTTCGCCACCTTCTGCCCCTTCTCCGGATTTTTGAAGTGAATCAGAGCGCAATATATAAAGATTGCATCAGCGACCGCGACCACTGGCAGATACTCCCAGCCAAGCAGCTCGAGCAGATACGGCACCGGGCTCAGTGCCACTGCCGCGAGGAACGCCACCGAACCAACCACCCCTGCCCTTTTCGAACCGATGCGCATGGGAAGCGTCCGCCTCGAGCCTCGGTCGCCTTCGATATCCTGAACGTCTTTGACAATCTCCCTGCCGAGCGTCGCGAGGAACGCGAGCGCCGCGAGTATCCACGCCAGATCGAGACTGTCGACCGCGGCGCCGCCGAACAGGAAGAGCGCACCCGTGAGCCAACTTATCGCAAGGTTGCCCGCGAATCCCTCGGCCTTGAGCAACCTCTCGTATCCGAGCATCACAAGGATCGACGTCGCGACTATCGCGACCGACCAGAGGTTCACGAATAGACTGAGGAGCTGAGCGGCTGCAAACAATGCGACAGACAGTGCCAACGCGGTCGACGGCTTCACCTTCCCGGAAGGGATCGGCCGACGCGGATGCGCCACCTTGTCCGTCTCCCTGTCGAAGTAGTCGTTGAGGGAATTGCCCCCGGCCGTGAAGAGGACCACAATCGCCATCGACACGAGCACGTCGACTGCGAACTCCTCGAGGCCGTCTATGCCGACGCAGACTATCGCTGCCAAGAGCGCGCCGAGCGCGCCCATGGCGCAGTTGCCGAGCCTGAACAGGCCGAGGACGCCCGAGCCCGGGCCAGCTCCAACCTCCGGCTGCATCTGCAACTGGGACATTCTGTGAAGATATAAGCGTTGTTGACGTGAGAGGGCAACCTCCCAAAGGGTTATGTAGCTGGGTCTGTTTGGTCAAAGACACATGGCGTCACCGATACCGCCAGCAGCCTCGAAGGAGATCGAGGCAGTCAAGAGTCTCGTGGCGAAGCATTTCCCCGTCTACGACGTCAGAGTGACCTATGACGTTGTCGAGTTCTTCGTCCGGGTCGACATGACGACTCTCGACGAGAACTTCGAGCGCATGCGAGAGGAGATGGGGCAGCAGGGCTACATCCCGATGATCTCCTACGAGAAGGGGGAACACGTCGTCATCGTGGCCAAGAAGCCCCAGGCGAAGTACAAGAGCAACTACGTCAACCTCGCGTTACTCATCGTCACCTTCCTGACCATGCTCGTCGCCGGTGCCAGCAACTGGTTAGGGTACGCCGGCCTGGACGGAGAGTCCATGTTCTCCCCCGACATCCTTCTCATGGGCATGCTGACCTTCACGCTGCCCCTGATGGCCATCCTGGCAATCCACGAACTTGGGCATTTCTATGCTGCGAGGAGGAGAAAGATAGCCGCCTCGTTACCTTTCTTCATCCCGTCGTTCCCTCCTCTGGGCACCTTCGGTGCGTTCATATCGCTCCGAGACCCGATTCCCAACAAGAAGACGCTCCTCGAGGTCGGTATCGCCGGCCCATTGGCGGGCCTGCTTGTCGCGCTTCCACTGTCCGTGCTCGGCCTCTACTTGACCAACCTTGAGGCGATGCCCGTCCCGGCCAATGTTGGGTCGGAGGGCGTCATGGGCGTCTCGTTCCCCATGATATACACATGGCTCGAGCTGTTCGTCCCCGTCGAAGGGGACTACCTGTTGCACCCGACCGCGTTCGCGGCATGGGTAGGATTCCTTGTGACGGCGCTCAACCTGCTCCCCGCGGGACAGCTTGACGGAGGACACGTCGCGCGCGCTCTCCTAGGCTCGAGGGCGAAGTACCTCAGCTGGGTCACCGCAGCCGCCCTCATTGGGCTGGGCATGTTCTACTACGGTTGGCTCCTGTTCGCATTCTTGGTGCTCATCCTCGGCGCGAAGCACCCGCCGCCCCTGAACGACCTCACGCCCCTCGACACCAAGAGAAAGATACTCGGGGCCTTCGCATTCGTGGTCCTCATTGTCGCATTCGTCCCTATCCCGATGACCCCGATCCTGGCAGACTACTCGTTCGAGCTCCAGCCGGACGAGGACACGAACATCACGATCCAGCAGGGCGGGTTCGAGACACTGTCCGTGACGGTGGACAACATCGGCAACGCGTACAACGCGATCAACCTCTATGCGGACGCCTACCCTGCCGGATGGAATGTCAGCTTCAAACCCGCAGGCAGCGACCCGTCGGCCTATGCCGGAGGCCTATCGGTCCTGCTCAACGCCAGTGAAGTCTACGACTATGACGTCCGCATTGTCGCTTCGCCGTCAGCCGAACTCGGCCAACACTACAACGTGTCCTTGGCGGGAGTCTCGTTGAACAGCACTGACAAGGCTCACCTGTACCTCAACCTCACCGTGACAGGCTCCGTGTTCACATACACGATCCAGAGCCAGTTCAGCGACACTTCCGCAGACAGCTGGGTCCAGAGCACAGTCCTGGTGGAGAACGGGGGCCCCGTCGACGCGAACATCACAATACTCGCGGACGCCCTGCAGCCTCAGTTCATGGACGTCGTGGTCGTCGTCGGTGAGGTGAATTCCTCGGGACCAGTCGACCTCGTCGTCCCCGCCGGCGGGTCGGCGACCTTCGAAGTCGATGTCTTCGTTTCAGAGTACGCGGCGATAGGTGAATACGTCATCAGCGTCGACGTCTATTTCGACGGCGTCTTCCAGAAGACCATCGACCTCGCCCTCAACGTCGTCTAGCACCTTTCAAGCACGAAGAAGTGCCTCGTCAGCGAGTTGTGCACCCACAGCCTGTGCGATTCGACCGCCCTGAACCCTTCTGCGGACTCCACCGACTCTTCATTCGGCAGGACCGCAACGGCCCGCGCACCTCTCGGGAGCACCTCTGCGAAGGCCGCATAGGCTCGTCTGTATAGCTCTGGTATCCGCTCCCCCCTCGTGCTCGTCGACCGGCCATAGGGCGGGTCCGTCGCGATGCCGTCGACCTTTCCGACAACATTGATGATGTCCCCGACGTCGCATTCGAGGACCGACGCGTCGACCTTGATGTGTCCTAGGTTCTTCTTCGCGCCTTCGACCATCTTGTCCGATAGGTCGGTCCCTATTGCCTTCAGCCCGGCCAATGCGGCCTCACCCACGATCGCGCCGGTGCCGCAGAACGGGTCCAGGAGCCGCCCGCCATCACCGACCTGCGTCAGGTTGACCGCTGCCCTGGAGAACTTCGGGTGGAGAGAGGCGGGGTAGACGTATGGCATGTATCTGTTCTTGCGCTTCTCGTAAGAGGCCCGGTCTACCGAGGCGAGCTTGCGCCCGACATGGACCCTTTCGGAGAACACTATCCTGACCTCGCTCTTCGGGTTGTGGATGTCCACGCCCCGGGACCTTCCGAGGATTGCGCCGACGCTCCGGTTCGTGCCCGTCAGGTCGGCCTCCCTGATGCCGACCTTGGTCGAGCTCACTTTGATCGGTCCCGGGATTTCGATCTCACCTGTGAGGGATTCCAGGTCTTCCGGCGCACACGACCCTATCCACTCATCGACGTTGTGACAGAGAGCGAGCCGCCCAGCGAGCGCTCGCGGGTCCACCTTCGACTCGACGACCATGACCCCGAGGTCGGAATCGAGCACCTCCGGGACGCCGCCGAGCGCCCGAACGGTGGAGACGGCTTCCGACCTGGCCAGTGACTCGCACTCCATGGACAGCTCGAGCAGGAGCTTCACGGTGCCATGACAGGCAGGCCGTCGGATTAAACCTCCGCTCAGTCCGAGATGCCCGCCTCGGACACCATGAACACGGCCTCCGCCTCGGGCAGGTTCGGGGAGTCGATGAGCCTCGCGATCCTCTTGCCGCCCTTGCTCTTGCGCAGGTAGATCCTGAAGGTGGCGGTATGGCCCACGATGTGCCCGCCTATAGGCCTCGTGGGGTCTCCGAAGAACGCGTCAGGCTTTGCAGCCACCTGGTTCGTGACCGCTATGACCGCGTTGTTGACATCGCCGAACCTGAGCAGGTCGTGCATGTGCTTGTTGAGCATCTGCTGCCTCTCGGCGAGCGCGCCCCTGCCTATGTACTCCGCCCTGAAATGCGCCGTGAGCGAGTCGACCACCAACAGCTTCACGGGGAACTCGCGGGCCATCTCGAAGGCCTTGTCCACGAGCAGCGTCTGGTGATGGCTGTTGAACGCGCGTGCGACATGTATCTTCTTGAGTATGTCGGCAGGGTCGAGCCCTTTCGCCTCCGACATCTGCGTGATCCTCTCGGGCCGGAAGGTCTGCTCTGTGTCGATGATGATGGTGTGTCCCGCGAGCCCGCCCTCCTCGACCGGCATCGTGGTGTTGACCGCCAGCTGGTGACAGAGCTGTGTGTTGTGCAGTACGGTGGGCATGTTGCCCCCGACATACGAATGGGTCTTCGGGACCACAAGGTCGTACACGAAGTCGTTGTAGACGAACGGCCTCACTGACCTCACCTCGTCCCATGCGAGCGAGTCCCTGCGTTCCGTGTACCTCGGGTCCTCGTAACAGTCAGCGCTCATCGGGACAGCGACCATGTCCCCCGGCTTGAGGGACCAGGTCGGCGTCCAGGCGACTTCCGAGTCGCGCATCGCAAAGAGCTTGTGGGGGCCGGTGAGCTCCAGCACTCTGCCTCCCCGGGTGACGACCTCGAAAAGCTGCGAGACGCGTTCCTTGTAGACCGCCGCCGCCTGCGTCTTGGACAGAACCCCCTCGGACAGGCTCGGGACATGGACCCCGTCCAGGGCCGCGATGTAGCCCGCATCAAAGGGCACTGCCCTGCCCTCGGCGAACCTGCGGTATAGCATCTCAATCGACTCGGTCCTCGCATGCCCGCCCTCGGTGTACACCAACTCCGTGTTGGCTGACACGCACTTGCCTGAGCCGAATTCCCCGAAGAACTCGGATATCGCCCGGGTCTCGAAGCCTCCCCCCATGAGCTCGTCCAGGGCCTTGGACCCCGATGTGAGCTTGGCGACGCTCTTCCGCCTCTCGAGGATGACATCGCCCGTCTCGAAGCCGCCGACATCTGCAGCCTTCTTGGCTGCGGCGATGATCTTGGCGGCGGTCGACTCGCCTATCTCCGCGACCTCAGCGAGGTTCTTGGGTGAATCGACTGCAATCATCATGACATCGTTGTAACCCGCCTCGCGCAGCTTCTCGGCGATCGCGGGACCGACTCCCGGGAGCTTCTCGATATCCTCCTCGGACATGTTGGAGCACCTTTCGTCTTCGAAACCTCTGGGACGGCTTATAAGGGTATTGATTGGAGGTATCCGAAAATGCTCGACGGACGCGTCCGGCCCCGATACCAAAAGGTATTAAGCAGACCTCGCTTTTCGAGAGACAGATGGCCAAGAAGCGGAAGAAGGACAGGGTCGAGAAGGAAGAGTACGAGTTCCGGCCCCCCGACTTCGACGAGAAGGAGTTCCTCAGGAAGGAGATGTCCGACACCCGGACGATGGTCCTGACTATCGGATACGCGGTGCTGTTCGGCGTCAGCGCAGGCGTCATGATGCTCGTGAACGAGGAGCTTTTCCCGGCCGCGTTCATGGTCGGCATAGCCGGCCTCGTGAGCCTCAAGTACTTCTACCCGCTGATCGGCGTGGACACCAAGGCCTACCAGAAGAAGAACTGGCTGGGAGGCATCGCGAACTTCTTCTTCACGTTCCTAGCGATCTGGGTCCTCGTACTAAACGTCCCGTTCTCGGACCACTCTGTGCCGGAGGTCGAGAGCGTCATCGTCTGGGTCGGAGACGACCCTGACGCCCGCGGGATAGAATACAGGTTCATCCCGACGCAGGGAGTGTATGCCTGGGTCCCGCTCAACTCCACGGACGTCCTGAACAACATGATCAGCAAATCCGCAGACCAGAAGCTGAACATCACGGCAAAGATCACCGACAACGGAAACCTCCGGTCGATCGTCATAGAAGTGACCACAGCTTCCGGGCAGGTGACCTCGCCCATGACCGGGGAGGGCGACTTCAGGTTCAGCTATGTCATGTACAGCTCTGCCTTGGACCCCGGCGCTGGCCTCAAGTTCACCATCAAGGCCACCGACGACGCGGGGAACTTGTACACCTGGCCCTCGACGACGTTCCTGGCCATACCCGTCGGAGCCTGAGGACTCGTTCACCTCTCCCATGGCATGCGGACATCGAAGTGGTTCGTCATCGCACCCAGGTGCTTCTTGTCAAGGAGTGCTTCGCCGCTCTCCACCTCGAACTTGCCCTGCGCCTTGACATCCTTGCCAAGGGGCAGCGTCGACAGCCTCGCCTTGACGAGTTCGTCGCCCCTGATCCACTTCCGCTGGGTCATCACGTACCATCTGCCGTCCTCGACGAAAGGCGGTGACTCGCCCCCGGTGTTCCACTTGTCCAGGAACTCTGCGACGTTCTCGGACTTAACGGGTGGGCCCCGGTGCTTCCTGGTCCTCGGGAGCGTCATCGACACCAGCTCGACAATCAGATGCGTCTGCTCGTCGACGAGTATGGACGTCTTCTCTATCTCGAACTCATCCCGCTCGAGCGCGGCAGTCACGGCGGCCAGGGACTTCCTGAGCTGTGGGTAGACGACGTCGTCGATCAGGTCCAGCTTCGGGAACGTGACAGATATGAGGCTGCCCATGCGCGCCCCTGCCTTCGCCTTGAGCTCGGGGGCGCGCCAAGGCCTCCTCTCCGCCGGGAAGAAGAACTTCATGTCAGGCGACTTCAGGTACTCCCTGCTCGCGATGATGAACCTCAGGAGAGTGTCCGGAGAGACCGCGGAGGCGACGTTCCTAGTCGAGTCGACGGGGTCTATGAACGTCAGTGGCTCCCGGAACTCCTTCCCCGGGAACCCGGGCAGCATGAGGGCCTCGCCGACCTTCCACTCCCTGGCCGCCTCCAGGACACCCTGGAAGCTCCCGAAACGCATGACAAGGAGCTCGCATAGGTAGCCGGAGAAGCCCTGGACCTTGGCCTCGGCACCGTAGCACTCCGTGCCCTTCATGAAACGCTTCAGCAACCTGACTTGGTCCGCCATGCCCTTCTTGATGTTCCTCTTGACGAACTCGGTGTGGAACGGCGTCCTGTCGACGGCGCTCATCTTCTTGCGCGTGTCCCTGATCCTGAACGCGGGCACGAGATCCACCTGGAAACCGTCGTACTCGCCCCTGACGTAAGGATGCTGCGCGTAGTGTTCCCGCCCGTCGACCACCATGCGGCCGATCTCTAGCCCCGCCCTCCTGAGCTCCTCCAATGGGGTGCTCTCGGGGAAGAGCATGAACAGGTCAATGTCGGGGTCCCTGAGGTGCGTGCCCTTGGCGACGGACCCTACTAGCATCGGTTCCGCGTGCACCTTGAGCTTCCTCGCGGCCTTGACGACTTCCTCTGAGAGCGCCTCGACCGCCACCTGCACCTTCCTGTCCTGCGCGGCCGTAGGCCTGACGATCTTGAGCACATCCGATTCGACGGTCATTCCTCACCGCGTCAATGCATGATTCGGAGAGATAATAAAGCAGATTGTGGACGGCGTACGAGCGAGCGCGCCAAGTACAAGTGAGAGTTGAGAAATGGTGTCTGGGAGGTCGGCGTGGTGGGGATTGTTAAAATCGTATCTTGCTTAGGAGGAAAGTTGAGCCACCGACCTAAGACACCGAGTCTTATGTTACCCCAAGGTCGTATTTAGGCGTTTTCAGACTACTATACGAACCCGTACCTGCGAGGTCGATTCTCACAGTCCCAGGCGTATGATTTCGGATTGGAAGTTCGAAAGGTGTATCTTCTCCTCCAGCTCGCGGACGGTGACCTCGTCCGCCTCCGAGACGCTCAGCAGCTCCGTGCGCGTCCCGACCACGTGGAGCACGATTAACATCCTGTCATGGGAATTAAATTCCGCGATACCGAACTCCGATAGAGGGGACGAGAAAGTACGCGTCATCTCCAAGCCGCAGGCCTTCGCGAGCGACTTGAACAGATGCACGAGCTCCCCGGGCGAGTGCTCCGTGCGCAGGACCGCGATCGTCCTGTCGTGCGCGCGCACGTGCTCGTTGACCTTTGCGACGTCTTCCTTCGCGAGCTTCGCGCGGCCCATGACGCGAGTCAAGTCCGCTCCCTTAGATAACGATTGTGCAGTTGTCGTCCGTCCACTCGAACCGCAGCTTCGAGTGCAGGTAACGATGAACGTTTAATATGCAGTAAGCAGATGCACACTCAGACGAGGGATGGGACGGATGTGCACTGAGAAGGATTGCAGCATTTTCAGAGGTATGCTTATCGCGTGCGATGACTGCGACCGCATGGCAGAGAAGAACGCCCAATTCCGCGGCATCTCGATGAGCGCGCCCAAGCCGCCCCAGATGTCCTGATCACTTCTCGGGATGCCGGATCCTGTCAGCGACGACCACTGAATCCTTCTTCATCTCCAGCGTCATGTAGTCCCTTGCCGCGACGGTCCTCACGCCCGACCTGTCCTGAATCCACTTGGCCTGCGTCTCCGGGTTCTCCTGGATGACCCGCATGCCGAAGTGCGTGATGACCGCCAGCTCGGGCTTGACCTTCTCGATAAGGTATCCAGCGTCCTCGGTGCTCAGGTGGTGCGGTATCCGCTGCCCGAGCGGCCTCGTCACGGACGCTATGAGGACCCTGCAGTTCTTGTGGGCCTTGATGACCTGCTCCACGAGCTGCGTGTCAGAGACGTACGACAGCATGCCGTTCGTTGTCTGTATCCTGAAGCCGACGGAGCTGGTGTCCGAGTGGGCGGAAGGTGTGGCGGCTATCTCGAACGGCTTGATGCTCACCTTGTTGAACGGGTGCATGATCTTGACCACCTTGGGCTTCGCTAGGTGGTACTTGGAAATCGCTGGGCCGAACTCGCCGTTGCCTTCGATGACGCTCTGGCTGCCGAGGAGTATGCCCTGCTTCCTCGTCCCACCCTCGGTCATGGCCTCTATGAGTATCTCGGCGTCGAGGTAGTGGTCAGGGTGGCAGTGCGACACGAGTATCGCGTCCGTCGTGAGAGGATCGATCCCGACCGAGCGCATCCGCACGAGCGCTCCGGGCCCGGGGTCTATGTGCAGGTTCTTGCCGTCCTCTATGTATATCCCGCCCGTCGCGCGCGCCTGGTATATGGTCGCGAACCTGCCACCGCCAGTCCCGAGAAAAGTTATCTTTGCCATGACTTCAAAACCTTAATGACAGGTCCCCTTAATACCCTTCCGGAGCCAGGAGGCGGACGGACCTGAGCATTCTCGTCAAGGGCGGACTCGTAGTCACTCAGAACTGGAAGCGGGAGGTCGCGAAAGGCGACATCCTCGTCGAGGACGGGAAGATCGCCGCCGTCGGACACGTCAAGAACAAGGCGGACGAGGTCGTGGACGCCTCCGGATGCGTCGTCATCCCCGGGCTCATCAACTGCCATTCACACGTCGCGATGTCCCTGATGAGGAGCGTTGCGGACGACGTCAAGCTCGACAAGTTCCTGGAGAAGACCTTCGCGATAGACGCGAAGCGCACGCCCGAGGACATCGCGGTCGGGGCCACGCTCGGCTGCCTCGAGATGGTCCGCTCGGGCACGACGACCTTCCTAGACCTGTACTACTCTGAGGACGTCATCGCGAAGAGCGTCGAGGAGGTGGGGCTCAGGGCGTACCTCGGCTGGGCGGTGCTCGACGAGAAGTACACGACTCAGAAGGGCAAACCTGTCAGGAACTGTGAGGCGTTCATCAAATCGCACAAAGGAAGGCCCCTGATCAAGCCGGTCGTCGCTCCGCAGGGAGTCTATGTCTGCAGCGACGAGACCCTCATGCAAGCCAAGGAGCTTGCGAAGAGGGAGGGTACCTTCTGCCACTACCACCTGTCCGAGACCAGGTACGAGGTCTACGAGCACCAGAAGAAGACCGGCAAGAGGCCCGTGGACCACCTGTCAGAGCTCGGGTTCTTCTCGAAGGGTGATGTCGCTGCCCATGGCGTCTGGTTGACCATCAACGAGGTCCGGCAGCTGGCCAAGGCGGGGGTCTCGGTGGCGCACTGCCCAACATCCAACATGAAGCTCGCGAGCGGAGGCGTCGCGCCTCTCCCGGAGATGTTCGCCGAAGGCGTGGGCGTATGCCTCGGCACGGACGGGTCGTCCAGCAACAACTCGCTCGACATGTTCCTCGAGATGAAGTTCTGCTCGCTCATGCACAAGAACCACAGATGGGACGCGTCCGTGCTCACCGCCCAGAAGTGCCTGGACCTCGCCTCTGTCGATGCGGCCAAGTGCCTGGGGGCCGAGAAGCAGCTCGGGTCGATAGAGGTCGGCAAGAAGGCGGACCTGGTCGTGCTCGACTGCAGGATACCCTCGATGACCCCTATGACGCCGGAGAACGCGGTCGCGAACCTGGTGTACGGTAGCCCCAGCCACGCCGTAAGGGACACCATCGTAGACGGCAAGGTCGTCCTCAGGGACCGGAAGATCGTAACAATCGACGAGGCGAAGTTCCTGACGAAGGCCGAGGCGATTTCCGCAGAGCTGCTGGCCAAATCCAGGTGACGGGAATAGAAGAAAGGTAATTGGTTTGGAGGGGTTTTGCGGACAGAGGGCTACTAGTCCTTGTCCTTTTCCTTTTCCTTCCTCTCGGACTTCTGTGCGATCTGAGCGATCTCCTCGGCCTCTATCCTGTCGGCCTCCATCGCCCTCTCTAGCTGCTTCAGCTCGGCGTGGAGCTCGTCCGGGGTCGGGATCGGGCCCAGGATGTCGTCGGCCTTGCCGACTGCGCGCACTATGTCCTCCGGCTTCGTGATCTCCCTCGCGGGCGTGAGCCTTCCGACGCCGAGGTACTCGCTCGCACCCTCGATCAGCTTCGTGAGCTCGAACGGGAATATGATCTTCGTGGCCTTGCCGTCGCCTATGGCCCTCATGGTGTCCAGGGAGAGGACTGTCAACGCCTTCGAGTCCAGCGGGGCGGCACCGACGCTGAGTATCCTCAGCTTCTGCGCGTCACCCTGTGACCTCAGTATGATGGCGAGCCTCTCGCCCTCGGCCTCGAGTATCTTCGCCTGCCTCAGCCCCTCGGCCTGCAGGATCCTGGACCTCTTCTCGCCCTCCGCGCTCAGGATCGCGGCCCTCTTGGAGCCGTCGGCCTTCAGGATGGCCGCCCTTCTAAGCCTCTCGGCCGAGGTCTGCTCCTCCATGGAGTCCTTGACCTTGCCCGCGGGGTCGACCTCCCTGATCTCGACGCCTTCGACCTTCACGCCCCACTTGTCGGTGGCCTCGTCGAGCACGTCCCTCAGGTGCAGGTTGATCTTCTGCCTGTTGGACAGGATCTCGTCGAGTTCCATGTCGCCGATGATGGACCTGAGCGTGGTCTGCGCGAGGTAGATCGTCGCGGTCCTGTAGTTCGTGACCTGGAAGAAGGCCTTCTTCGGGTCGATGACCTTGATGTAGATGATCGCGTCGACGTTCGTGGGCGAGTTGTCCTTCGTGATGACCTCTTGCCTCGGGACATCGAGCACCTGCGTCCTGAGGTCGATCTTGACGACCTCGTTGATCAACGGCGCCACGACGTTGAAACCTTGGTCGAGCACCCTCACGTAACGCCCGAGCCTCATGTATATGGCCTGCTCGTAAGGCCTCACGATCTTGATACCGCTGGTCATCACGGCCAGGATGACTATTATGGCCAGAACGACCAGCGCGACTACAGTACCTAGAGCCACCAATTCACTCCCTCCTGTTCAGTTACTCCTCTACGTCCCGCGACCGTTGGGCCTACGGGATCTCCTCGACTGTGACGTGTACGCCTTCGCTCGCCTTCACCACGACCTTCGTGCCCACGGGGATCGGCTTCGGCGCAGTGGCGCTCCAAGTGTCGTGGTCTATCCTGACCTTGCCCTTGAGGCTGTTCGGAAGCACCTCGACCTCGACGATGCCCTTCTGACCGATCAGCGAGGTCGCGACCGTGGTCTCAGGCGGTGCGGGCGGCGCGAGCTTCTGGTACATCTTGATCGAGACATAGGTCACGGGTATGACGATGATGCCCGCGATCACCGGCGACCACCAGCTCAGCAGCAAGTCCGGAGCGACGATGCCTACGGTGCCCAAGACCATCAAAACCGTAGCCGGGACGAGAATGAACGCCCCCGGAGACATGACCTCCGCTAGGAGCATCAGGATACCTATTATCAGGAATGCTAGGCCTAGCTCGAAACCCCCCAGTGCCATGGTTCACACAACGGCCGGGACCGTATATATGCCTTCTCACGGAAGGCCCCGAGAGAATACTCTGGGCAATGAGGGAAATGAAAAGTCGCCCCACACGATCTAAGATGTTTCCCGTCTACCTGATCCTCAGCCTCGCGATGTGGTAGCACCAGAGCCCGTGCTTCCTCAGCGCGTCGTTGGTGCTAGTGGCCGTGATCCGTACGGGGTCTGTCCTGTAGCGCAGGACGTCCTCGATAGGAAAACCGAGGTAGTCGGACAGCTTCAGCAGCTTCTCGAAGGGAAAAGGCTGCTCCCCGACCAGGATCTGTCGGATGCTCCATCCTGGGTGGATCCTCGAACGGTACCCGAGCTCGCGCGCGAGCCTGTTTATGCTCCCCGCCTTGTCGATGCCGTCCTTGATAAGCTCCACTCGGAACGTCGACTCCAACCAGACTCTCTTGTCCTGGCTGTAGGCCCTCATTGGCCTCCCGTAGTACGCATGATCAGAGCTCATCTACAGCTCATCTTAGAGAGAAGATTGCAAAACGTGGATATATATTTCTTGCTGGGAAACGTGTGTACAGCGATGGTACATACCATCGCTAGGTGCTGGCTGGTTAGAACGAAATTCGAAGGCGGGAAAACCGTTATCGTTTTTGACTCCGATATGCCCCGCCGGGGCTGCAAATGTCAATCGCTGGGGGCACTATAACACTGAAAACGTCCGCGAAGGACGAGGTAGTCGACTTGACTGGTAAGGTCCAGGACATCGTGTCCGGGTCGAAGGTGAGGGACGGGCTGGCCTGCGTCTTCGTCCCTGGCTCGACCGCCGCTGTTACGACCGTCGAGCACGAGCCCGGGCTCGTGGCGGACCTGCAAGAGGCCCTGGAACGGCTATACCCCAAGGGGATCGACTACGGGCACCACCAGAGGTGGGGGGACGGGAACGGCCACTCGCATGTGCGGGCGTCCTTCGTGGGGCCATCGCTCACGGTCCCGGTGGCCGACGGGAGGCTGGTGCTCGGGACCTGGCAGCAGATAGTCTTCATGGAGTTCGACAACAAACCCAGGACCAGGGAATTGGTCGTCCAGATAGTCGGGGAGCCCTAGAGGACCGATCCCGGGCCGTGCACAACAATATTATAGTCATACCTGTTGGCCTGACAAGATGGTCATAGAAGGAGAATTCCTGGGTGGAGGGCACGAGGTCGGCAGGCTCGGCATACTCCTGAAGTGCCCCGGGGCCCGGCTGCTGTTCGACTACGGCATGACGGCCACGGACCCACCTTCGTACCCGGCACCCTGTCCCCCAGTGGACCTCATGTTCCTGACGCACTCGCACCTGGACCACTGCGGCATGGTCCCGTGGCTGACCGCCAGGTACGACATCGATGTCGTCGCGACGCCTGTGTCCCGGGAAGTCGGTGTGCTGCTCATGGAGGACAGCGTGAAGATAGGAGCTGCTGAGGGCTACCCGGAGCCGTACACTTCACAAGACATCAAGATCGCGCGCAGGAGGTTCTCCGAGATCGAGTTCGGGGAGACCACGGACGCTGGCAGGCTCCAGGTCGTCTCGCACTCGGCCGGGCACATACCAGGCGCGACGATGTACGAGCTAGTTGACGGGAGGACGACCCTTGTGACGGGCGACCTGCACACGCTCGAGACGCGGCTCGTCGGGGGCGCGAGGCCGGTCAAGTGCCACAACCTCATCATGGAATCCACCTACTCTGGGAGGAACCACCCGTCCCGGATGAAGACGGAATACGCCCTCCTGAAGAAGATAGACGAGGTCACGAGCAGGGGCGGGACCGTCATAATACCGTCGTTCGCGGTCGGCAGGACCCAGGAGCTGCTGCTGCTGCTCAAGTACAGCAAGTACGAGTTCTGGCTGGACGGGATGGGCAAGAAGGTCAACAAGATATACTCCGCGTTCCCCGAGTTCGTCAAGTCGGGCAAGCGCCTCAGACAGGCCATCCGGAGGACGATGGAGGTCCGCAACGTGCACGCGCGCTCGCGTGCTCTCAAAGGCGACGTCATCCTCACGACGAGCGGGATGCTCGACGGCGGCCCGGTCGTGAGCTACATCGAATCGATAAAGAACGACCCGAAGAGCGCCATACTCCTGACGGGCTACCAGGTCGAAGGGAGCAACGGCCGGAAGCTGCTCGAGACGGGCACGATGGACTTCAGGGGCGTCACCGAGAAGGTCGAGTGCGAGGTCCTGAAGTACGATTTCTCCGCGCACGCGGGGCACAACGAGCTGCTCGATTTCGCCAAGGGCTGCGACCCCGAGAAGATCGTCCTGATGCACGGGGACGAGAGGGAGCTCTTGGCCGGGGACCTCAGGGCCGAGGGCTACGAGGTACTGTTGCCGAGGAACGGCGAGAAGTTCGAACTGTGACCTTTTGAGGTTTGCCGGAAAGATTGTTATCCCCACATGCTCTGTGGAATGTCGCATGAGGGCCAAGATACAGGAGTTCCTCAAGGAGGACATCGGCTCCGGGGACGTCACCTCGGAGCTGGTGGTGCCTGCAGACGAGATGGCGCGGGCCAAGCTCGTATGCAAGGAGGATTGCGTCGTCGCCGGCCTCGAAGAGGCCTCGGTCGTCTTCAAGGAGCTCGGGGTGAAGACCGTCAGGGTCAAGCAGGACGGTTCGTCTGCGAAGAAGGGCGAGGTCGTGCTCGAGGTCGTGGGCACCGCGAGGTCGGTCCTCGCGGGAGAGCGGCTGGCGCTCAACTTCGTGATGCGCATGAGCGGCATCGCGACCCTCACGAGGGCACTGGTCGAGAGGGCAAAGAAGGTCAACCCCGGAGTGCGCGTGGCGGCGACCAGGAAGACCACGCCCGGGTTCAGGGAGTTCGAGAAGAGGGCGGTGCTCTTGGGCGGGGGCGACCCTCACAGGTCCGGACTCTACGACGCAGTGCTGATCAAGGACAACCACATCAGGATAGCAGGGGGCGTCAAGGAGGCGCTCGCGAGGGCCAAGAAGGGCAGCTTCACGAAGAAGGTGGAGATAGAGGTCGAGTCCGCCGAGGACGCGAGGACGGCCGCGCACGAGGGGGCGGACATAATCATGCTGGACAACTTCGGACCCGACGATGTCAGGAAGCTCTCGACCGAGCTGAAGGCCATCAACCCCGACGTGCTGGTCGAGGCCTCGGGAGGCATCAGGCCCGAGAACGTCGAGAAGTACGCAGCCGGCGCTGACATCATCTCCCTGGGCTGGCTGACGCACTCTGTCCGTTCGGTCGACTTCTCCATGGAGATAGAGAGGGCCGGGCCCGGGAGCCACTGAGGGCATATTATCCGGGGACGGCCATTCACGGTGTGAGCTGTATGGAGCCCAAGCAGGCCTGGGGAGCGGTCTCCCTGCTGATGTTGCTCGCCGTGGCCGTGTTGGTCGTGGCGTTCGTCACCATGGGATACTCGGTGATGGTGGTGACATCAGTTGGCGCGGTCGCCATCCTCGTGTACGTCTACGTGCTGTACAAGAGGTACAACGTGGAGGTCGTCCCCGAATCCGACATCCGCCTGTTCACCGAGCCAGACGACCTCAGGATACTGTGCCGCATCTACGGCCTGGACTGTTCGGGCGACGACGAGGCGCTGAGGAGCCGACTGGTGCAGTTCGCGCACAAGAACCGTTCGAAAGCCTTTGCATGGGTCGCCCCGAAGGCCGTCCTGTCGCTCGGGTCCGCGCTAGAGGCAGGAGAAGGCACCGCCCCCGATGTCACGCCCGCGAAACCGCACCTGACCGGCGGCCAGGAGAGGTCGGAGGCGAGGCTGACTGCGATAAGGTCGTGCCCGATCTGCGATGCGAAGGTCTCTGGCAAGGACAAGGTCTGCTGGGAGTGCGGGGCAGACCTGGAGTTCTACACGGTCTTCCAGGGCTCCAAGGTTGGCAGGAGGTTCGTCACCGAGAAGGCCAAGGAAGTGCGGCGAAAGCTTCGTTACGACGTCCCCTCATTGGGTGAGAAGACATGAAGACCGACGAGAAGTGCGAGGTCTGCGGCAAACCCGCAACGAGGTTCCTGTTCTGCGCTTTCGTATGCGACGACGAGGAGTGCATCACGAAGGCGAGGGAGCACCGTGGAGGGCCCGGGGGACACCAGAAGCAGAAGATGTTCTCCGCGATGATGCCCAAGGACTGAGCCACAGAATGTTTAAGCCGCAACCACCGATTCCGGCTGCATGGACAGGCGGGCGTTCGCGGGCCTGATGATCATCGAGATGATGCTCGCGTTCGGGAACACCTTCGCCGCCTCCTTCAACATGGTCTACCTGTTCAAGGAGCTCGAGATGCCCATCTGGTCGGGGCCTCTGTACCTCGGGATCGGGTTCACCATATCCATCTTCGTCAGCCTCTGGATGTCCTGGAGGCCTCGCCTCGACCCCAGGAACACCATGATCGCCAGCCTGTGCTTCCTCATCGGCCAGTACTCTCTCTTCCTGTTGGTCAAAGAGGGCTGGGTGCTCATGATGGCGGTCGGGCTCACCTTCGGCATGTTCTATCCGCTCTTCTGGACGCCCTTCAACATACTGATGGCACAGATGACCGAGAAGGGAGACCGGGGCGTGACCTACGGAGCGTTCTTCTTCGTATGGCCTCTGGCCACCTTCTTCGCGCCGTTCCTCGGAGGTCTCGTGATAGGGTTCGCGAGCTACCAGGTCCTGTTCGGCCTGGGGATATTCATCATCGCGATGACGGCCATCGTCGTGGCCTCCTACAGGAAGTACATACCGAAGGACCAGAAGATGCGCATAAGGCTCGATGCCATCGGCAAGCGGAACGTGGCCGCCCTCCTGGGCGAGGGAGGCTTCGAAGGGATCTTCTGGACAGACTACATCATCGTGGCGTGGTGGTTCTCCCAGGACGAGATCGAGCTCGGGGCGCTCTTCTCGCTGTTCGGCCTGAGCGCGGGGATAATGGCGATCATCCTCGGGAAGGTCTCGGACAGGATACAGAACCGGCGGTTCTTCGTGCAAGTGAGCGCACTCAGCACCATCCCGTGCGTGGTGCTCGTCGCAATCGCGTCTTCGCTTGGCGAGTTCGCTGTCGGGATGGGGCTGCTGGAGTTCGCCTGCTTCATGCTCCCGGTGTTCCTGTTCGCGATCATAACGGACAAGCTCGAGGACGCGAAGAACGACTCCGTCGTCGGACGGGAGTACCTACTGGACATAGGCAGGTCTGTTGCGATAGTGACGCTCATGGCGCTCCTCTACGCGGGCGTGACTCCGCAGGTTTGCTTCCTGCTCTGCATTCCGTTCCTGCTCCTGAGCGCGCTCGCATACGAGCCGAAGAAGGGACCCGTCGTGCTCCCGGTGGGCACGGGGCATGCGGACCAGCTGCACTGAAGGCCTCCGTGGGGAGGTTGCCGCACTTAGGTCGATGCGGCGACAAGCTCCATGATGTCCATCATCCTGAGCCTCGAGCCTTTGGCTTCGATTGTAGCTTTGAGGCTCTGATAGCAGAACGGGCAAGAGGTGGTGAGGATGTCCGCGCCCGACCTCTCCGCGTCCTCGACCCTGAGGGCGGATATCCTCTGGGCGAGGTCGGGGAAGGCGGTCTTGACGCCGCCTCCCGCGCCGCAACATCTGGCCTCCTCCCGGTTCCTCTCCATCTCGACGAGCTCCAGGCCAGGTATCGACTCCAGGATCTTCCGGGGCTCCTCGTACAGCTTGTTGTGTCTCCCGAGGTGGCACGGGTCGTGGAAAGTGACCTTGCCCTCGACCCCCTTGCCAGGCTTGATCTTCCCCGAAACGATCATCTCGGACACGAGCTGCGTTATGTGCACCACCTTCGCGTCCACCTTGCCGATGCGCGGATAGTCCTGCCTGATGGTCTTGTAGCATCCCGCGCAACTCGTCACTATGACCGAGGGAGAGGCCTTCTCGAACCGCTCGATGTTCCTCAGGGCGGTCTTCCTGGCGGACTCGACCAGGCCGGTCCTGAGGAGCGTCGAGCCGCAGCAACCTTCATCGTTCCCGAGAGTGCCGAAGTCGACGCCTGCCTTCCCGAGGACCTTCGCAGTGTTCACCGCCATGTCCCGAATGTTGGGGTCGTACGCGGCGGTGCACCCGACGAAGTACAGGACTTCGACCTGCTCCTTGAGCGCGTCCTTGATCCCCGCGTCCTTCTCGATCTTCCTAGCCCACCGAGACCTCTGGGTCCTCGGCTGCATCCAGGGATTATCATAGTTCTCGATGCTCTTGATGATGGATTCATGGGCCGGCAACGGGGCGAGCTTGTTCTCGACCAGGAACTCCCGCATGTTCTCCCACATCTCGATCGTGTCGAGGTGCGCCGGGCACACGGTCTTGCACTGCCCACAAATCGTGCACTCGTAGGCGCGGCTGGCGAGATCCTTCAGGTCTGCTTCGGGGACCTCCTTCGGACCGAGCAGCCTCGCCCGGAGCCCGTACTGACTCTTGTAGAACTCCCGTAGCCGCAGTATCTTGCCTCTCGGGGTGACGAGTTCGACTTCCTGCGCTTCTCCTCCGGTGGGACATGTAGTCGTGCACTCGCCGCACCGAGTGCACGCATCGTACCTCATCAGCGCGAGCACATCCAGCTTCGAGATGTCGAGCTTCTTCATTCGCCCTTCACCTCCCTCGACATCATCTCGTCTACCTCGATCGCGATCGGTGTCGCGATCATGTGGAACAGCTTGCTGAACGGTATGTAGGCTATGAGCAGAGCGCTCATGACGCCGTGCACCAGCCAGGCAGCGTCGTAGTAATCGCCCGCGGACTCGGGGGTAACGAGCGAGAAGGCGTACCCGAGGAACGAATACTCGACGTTCTCGGTATGGCCTGGGATGCCGCCCGCGATGCCCATCCCTTCGAGTACGAACCCTCCGAGCACGACTGCGAACAGGAACAGGATCGACGCCGCGTCCGGGAGCTCCGTCCTCACGATCTTCGGTCTGAGGGCGAACCTGCGGACAGCGGCTACCGACAGCCCCGCGAGCATCATCGCGCCGACGAGGTCGAACCCGAAGTCCCTTAACCATAGCTTCGCCCAGCCGTCCTCGCTCATCATCGGCTCGTATCTCAGGAAATCGAGGGCGAACGTGACGACGAGGTCGAGGAGGAACATGATCGCGAACCCGCCCAGGACAAGAAGGTGCATGAGCCATCGGGTGGCGCTCCTGTCTTTAAGTCTCGACAGGTAGAGAGCGTCTCTGAAGAACACCGCAAGAGACTTCACCAACCGCCCGCTGAACACGAACCTGAGCGCCTTGCCTGTGACCCTCAGGAGCCTACCCTCCGGGCTGCCCGTCAGGCCTTTCCCGTGCATCCATATCAGCACGTTGTACAGGGTGCCGATGAAGAAGGTCGCGACACACAACACCATCGTCACGAGGAAGAAGTCGAGGTACGCCTCGTCCCTCACATACACGGTCTCGTAGGGGAGGAGGAGTATGACGGCTGCGATGACCAGCAGGGCGCCGAAGAACGGGACGTAGAGCCACGACTTGTCCTTGAGGTACCGGCCCTCTGGCATCGCTGCTGGAATCATGCTGGGCGACTATATAGTCATCTGCCTCTTAGCAGCACCTGGAAATGGTGGTCGACGCAGGCCCTAGCGGACTCAACGAGCAGCTGCGTCGTCTCGTCCGCATCGGACTCGGCCCCGATCCTCATGTCGGCGACGGACTCCCGAACACGCCATAGGCTGGTTGCCAGCACCTCTGAGAGCTCCTCGTCCATGGTCCAGGTCCTGGCCTCGATTGCTCTCACGAGTTCCAGGTATCTGCTGCCGTCCCAGACCTTCCTCCCGACCAGGAACGAGCGGTTCTCGAGGCCCACGATGGCGACCTTCAAGTCTGCGATGGCTCTTTCGAGCGACGGGGTCTCCCTGAACTCCGTTGGCGAGCGCGCCTCTCTCGGCTTCAGTCCCAGCAGCTCGAGGAACAAGAGGTTCGCCTTCGGATAGCTCGGGTGCTCCAGGTGAGGGCCGAACAGAAGGAGTCTCCCCCGCCCGTAGCTGCATGAGATTGCGGCGACCTTGCCGGGGATCATCTGCTCAGCGATCGCCTTCCGCATCTGCAGCTCCGACTCCGCAGTGAAGCCCCTGTATCTCAGGAGGACCTTGTCCCCCTCGGGCTCGAGGAACGCAGGGCCGCCGTACAAGGGCGCCACCATCCTCCTGCCGTCGACGTCCAGCTCCACCTCACCTCTGATCGGATGGACGATGGAGCAGCTCCCGTATCGAACTAGGACCCGGGGGGGCACGTTCGGAGGACGCTGATCGCTCGTATCGATGTTGGCTATCTTGGTCTTCGATAAGTTGAACTCGGAGAAGGGTTCGATCGACGAGGGAAGAGGCAGGTACGCGCCCGCGCACACGCCTACGTAAGTCCCTCCCGACTCGATGAAGCTCCGTAGCCTCCTGAAACCCTCTCCACTGAGCGACTCTGCGATGCTGAACCCGTCTCCTCCCGAAACCATAGCATGAGAGGTCCCGGAGCCGATGTTGAGAACGAACTCGGCGGAGTCGAGGAACCGCACATCGAATATGCCTTTGGCCTCGAACAGGTCCGCGAGCCAGGTCCATGAATGCGACGACCCCTTGCCCGCGTAGACCACTATCGTTTCAGCAACCATGCAGTGAGACACCAGAGAGCCGAGGGGTACATTAAAACAGTCGTCGGGCAGTCTGGCTCGCCCGCAGGCGTACAGAAAGTGTTATCAACGGCCTTGTCTTATCTCGCCGGGCAAAGGGCCCATGGTCTAGCGGTTATGACACCTGCTTGACATCGCCTGCGGTCAGTTCTGCACGCGTCAAAGCGCAGGAGGTCACCGGTTCGAATCCGGTTGGGCCCACTCCCTGTCAACCCGAAATGTCTTCGCTGGTCCGTCGGATGCGAGGGAACATGACTAGACAGAAGAAGGAGAAGGCCGCGCAGGAGCCTCTGATCGGCAAACGAGTGTACCTGAGACCCTTCGGCAGGGACGACTTGAGATACGTCCAGATGTGGTACACAGACCCCGAGATCAGGATGATGACCGGCGAGGCCGCGCCCATGAGCCGGGCAGAAGCCGAGAAGTGGTACAGAAGGGTCAAGGTCGACAAGGACCGCATCTGGTACGCAATCGTCCTGAAGAAGGGGGACCGAGTGATCGGCGAGGCTGGACTGTTGCGCATGTTCAAGCCCTGGCGGTGCACGGACATGACCATCATCATCGGTGAGAAAGACGCATGGGGGAAGGGATATGGAACGGAGGCCGGCCGCCTCCTCCTCGAGCACGCTTTCAAGCGACTAGACTTCCACAGGATCTCCATCGGCGTCGTAGGCCTGAACGAAAGGGCACTCAGGTTCTGGGAAGGCCTTGGCTTCAGGCGAGAAGGCATCCAAAGGGACGGGTATTACTGCGACGGCGAGTTCAGCGACTTCGTCATGATGAGCATCCTCGAGGACGACTACGGGAACCTGCGCTGAGAAGGACTCATCCAGACCGCGACCTGCAGCCGCGCTGCTCGTGGCTCTCATAGGAACGTGCTGTCGAGCGTCTTCACGTTGAGGGTGTCACAGATCTCCTCGGCGAAGCGCACATGCTCCTCGTTGTGGGACGCGATGCCGCCCTGTATCACGTACGGACGTATGTCCCAGTCCGGCGCGCCGAAATACGTCGCGAGCACGCACCCGCTCGCGCTGAGCCCGACGATCACGAGGGTGTCGCACCCTTGCTTCTTGAGGAGCGCGCCGAACTCGGGGTTTCCGAAGGCGCTCGCATGGAGCTTCGAAGCACTGAGGTCGGTCTCGTCGACGTCGACCGTCTTCGGGACCTGGTAACCCCACGAACCTGGCACGAGACCCTGCTCCTTGTCCTCAGTGTACCCCACGATGATCGGGAATCTGTTCCGCCTGAACCAGGCTATCGCCTCGTTGATGACATCGAGGCGAGCTTCGACAGACTTCCTCAGTTCTTGATTGCTGTCGGGCTCGTAGAGCCAGACGTTCTGTATGTCCTGCACGAGCAGTGCTGGCTTCATGGCAATCTCTCTCCCCAAGGGCGAGGACTCGTATATCGATTTACCGATGATGCTCGGGACCATCAAGCTGGCGGCGGCTGCACGACCTGCGGCTGGGCCAATCGCTTCTTCACGCCCAGGTACGTCAGGAACGTGAGCGCCGAGAAGAACGGACTGACGACTACACCGATTCCTGTGACCAACTTCCCGATGTCGGCGGTGACCCAATCGAGTAGGAACTCGAGAGAGTGCGGCAAAGGTGCCGCGAAGTACGCGAAGTCGAACGGCCAAGTGATCAGGAAGTAGAGCCCTCCGACGAAGAATGTCGCGAGAGACAATGCGTCGGGCGGCCTCGCAGCGTTTCGGGAGCCCTTCAGGAACCTGACCAACGCCGGCAAGATTCCCAGCAGGATCATGACGTACATCAAGGCCGAGTCCCCGGACCCGAACTCGTCCGTGAAGAACCCCGTGGGCCTCGTCTGGTGGATGGAGAAGAACAGGAGGACGATGACAGTCCCCGCGATCGCGACCAATTGGCCGACCTTCTCAGAGAACGGAATGCTGTCTCTCTTCGCCTCTTTCTCGACCTGGTTCATGAACCACTTGGACCCGAACAACTTCTCCCCGAGCTCCAACGACTCCCTCCGGGGCCGCATCATCGTACACCAAGATAAAGATTGTAACCCGATCGCGCAAGCTCACGGATGTCTCAGCGTTCCGAAGAACCCGACCCTTCCAGTACGTCGGCATGGATTTCTAGCCCCGCGCCCCTGGTCCCGGCAGGAGGGAAACATGGCGAAGTACACAAAGTCGACGAAGCTCCATCCGTCGGCCGTGATGAAGAGAGCCGCCAAACACTTCGAGACCGTCTCAGGAAGCGTCAAGGTCGCTTCCAAGACCGCGACCTCGTTGTGTCTCGAAGGCCCGGACGGGTTCGTCACGATCTCGATCTGCCCCGCCGCAGGAAAAGGCAAGAAGAGCAGGCTCGACATTGAGACGAACCAGTTCGACTCGTTGGTGAGGGACTTCCTCAGCACTCTGTAGGGGATCCCCTGGGAGGGCCCACGTCCGAATCCGGCGGGTTAGGCGAAAGGGCTAATACGGAACCGGACGTTCGACGGGAAGGACGCGGGGTTCGACATGGCCAACGTCAAGAAGTGGGAAAGCAAGAAGCTCGGGGTTGTGATCGAGGTCGACTACGATCTGTGCTCTGGCATAGGCAGATGCGTGGAGGTCTGTCCGTCCAATGTCTATGAGGTCGTGAACGGCAAGACCACATGCCCGAACATAGACGACTGCATCCAGTGCTGTGCGTGCCAGGAAGCATGTCCGGTCAACGCGATCAAGCACCACTCGTGCCAGTGACCACGGGCCTCACCTGCAGACGGTCCGGCTCTGCTCCTGCAGGAACTGGAGCAGGTAGTACGAGCCTCCTGCGCCCTTCCCCGTGACCCCGCTCGATTTCCATCCTGTGAAGGGCTGCGAACCCACGAGCGCGCCCGTCGAGGCCCCCTGGGACCTGTTCGCATACGTGACACCTGCCTTTATCCTCGTGAAGAACTCCTGGACCTCCCCGGGATCGTCGCTGAATATGCCCGCGGTGAGGCCATATTCGACGCTGTTCGCGATGTCGATCGCCTCGTCGAAGTGGCTGTATGTGAGTACGACCAGCAACGGCAGGAATAGTTCCTTGTGCGCGAGCTCGTCGTCTCTGCCCAAGTGCGCGACAACCGTGGGCTCAACGAAATGACCCTTCCCGAACTGGCCATCTCCGAGCACATGTCCGCCGGCGACGACCAAGCCCGAGGCGGACGCTCTGACAACGGCATCCATGAACCTGTCCACCGCCGCACCGTTGATCACGGGACCCAAATACACATCGCGGGCTGAGGGGTTTCCGATTCTGATCTCCCTGACCCACTCGGCGAGCATGAGCATGAATTTGTCCGCGACGGCTCGACTGACGATCACCCTCGACGTGGCACTGCATTTCTGGCCCGAATATCCAAAGGCAGACCTGGCCACGCCCTCGACGGCCCTTTCCAGGTTCGCCTTGTCCGAGACGATGACCGGGTTCTTCCCGCCCATCTCGAGTATCGGAGGTCGCTTGCCCAGTTCCACGCTCCTTCGGGCGATGTTGAGGCCCACCTCCCTCGACCCAGTGAATGCGATCACCGAGACCCCGGAGTTGTTGACGAGCTCAGACCCGACCTCGTTCCCAGGACCCGCGACGAAGTGGAACACCTCGGGCGGGATGCCGTTCTTGACTAGGAGCTCTCGGAGCAGATAGCCCATCAGCGGGGCGTCGCTCGGAGGCTTGAGCACGACCGCGTTGCCGGTGGCCAGGGCTCCAGTCACCATCCCGGCCGTGATGGCGAGTGGGAAGTTGAAGGGCGATATGACTCCCACGACCCCGAGCGACCTGAGGACGCTCCTCGCGTCGTCGCATGGCACAGGACCGTCAAGCTCGAGGACGTACCCCTCCTGCTCCCGGAGCAACTTCGGATAGAACCTCAGGTAGTCAATCGCCTCATCCACCTCGGCCATCGCCTCGAACCTGTTCTTGCCGTTCTCGAGCGTGAGCCACGCAGAGAACTCGAACTTCCGCGACGCGAGTTCGTCGGCGGCACCCTTCAGGAGGTCGCACCTACGACCGACACGCGTGCGTTCCCAGGAGTCGACGGCATCCGTCGCAATCCGAACCGCGTCGACAACGTCCGCCCTCACGCCGTTCTGGAACCGCCCGACGACTAGGCCGGTGTCGTAGGGGCAGAGGTCTATGAACTCGCCCAGGACGGAGAGCCTGGACTCGCGGCCGACCGCGTTCAAGTATTGCCTGTCGAGCCTCTGGAGCGCGGCCACATAGGCGGCCTCGTACCTGCCGTGGAACTCCTCATCCTTGCCCGCGCGCAGGAACTTGTCGTATGTGAGCTCGTTCTCGAACTTGGCCTTGGTCAGATCCGGCTTCCCCCCTTCAGATGAACCTCCTCATGAGGGGCGCGATGTCCCTCTCCAGCGGCTGCCGGACAAGAGGACCGTCCCTGAGCGCGATGACAGAGTCCTCGAATGGTGGCTTGTCCTCCTGGTAGATGACGCCGATGGGTATCCTGTCGCCCCACTCGAGTGCCTTGTCGAACGCCTTCGCCCTGTCGGTGGGGTCCCAGCCCGTATCCTCCAGTTTGTAGATCCTCTCCCGATACCACGCGAACGTGTTCACCCTGTTGAAGGTCACGCATGGCTGCAGGACGTCCACGAGCGAGAACCCCTTGTGGGAAACGGCTTTCTTCAGGAGCTCTTTGAGGTGCTTGGGGTCCCCCGCGAAACCCCTGGAAACGAAGGTCCCGCCTGCGCTGAGCGCGAGGGCGAGGGGCATGACGGACCGCTCGATCGACCCGGCCGGCGTCGTCTTGGTCCGGAACCCGAGGTCGCTCGTGGGTGATGTCTGGCCCGTGGTCAGTCCGTATATCTGGTTGTTGTGGACGACCAGAGTGATGTTTACGTTCCTTCTCAGGGCGTGTATGAAGTGGCCCATGCCGATGCCGTAGCAGTCTCCGTCGCCGCTGAAGACCATCACCGTTAGGTTGGTGTTGGAAAGCCTCGCACCAGTGGCGACGGGCAGCGCCCGGCCGTGTATCGCGTGGAAGCCGTACGTGTTCACGTAATGGGGTAGCTTCGCCGAGCATCCGATGCCGCTCACGAGCAACACGTTGTGAGGTTCTAGGTCGAGCTCCGAGATGGCCCCTTTGGTCGCCATCAGGATCGCGTGGTCGCCACAGCCGGGGCACCAGTCAGGAACAACGGCGCCCCTGAGCTCGTCAGCCGTCGTCATGTCATCGCCTCCTCTATCTGATCTGCGAGGGGTTCGACGAAGAACGGCCGGCCGTCGTACTTCCGGATCTTCTTGTCCACGCCCACCTTGAGCTCTTCCCGCAGCAGCCTGTCAAGCTGAGAGGTCCTGTTGCCCTCCACGCCGATGAGCCGCTTCGTCTTCTTCAGCAGCTCGAGCACCGGCTTCCTCGGGAATGGCTTGAGGTAGACGAAATGCATGAGGTTCACCGAGGCCCCCTTGGCGTGGAGCAGGTCCATAGCGTCAAGGCACGGGCCCTTGGCGGAACCCCACGTGACGACAGTCGCGTCCGCATCTGCAGGTCCGTACATCTTCGGTCCGGGGATCTCGTCGATTAGCTTTGCGAGCTTCCTGAACCGCTTGTCCATCTGCTTCGTCCTGACGAGTGGGTCCTCGTTCGTCTCGCCGGTCTGGTAGTGGTCGTCCCCGCTCGACATGCTCACACCATTCCTCATGCCGGGGACTGCCCTCCGGGACACGCCGTCGTCCGAGTCCTCGTACCTGCCGTAGCCGGATATCTTGTCGATCTCGTCCTGCCGGAGCAACTTGCCGCGGTCTATCTTCATCCCCTCGAGGTCGAAAGGCGGGACTGTCTTCAGGCTCTCGGAGAGGTAGCGGTCGGACATCAAGATGACAGGAACCTGATATCGCTCCGCGAGGTTTAGCGCGTTGAATGTGTGATAGAACGCCTCGTTGACGTCCCCGGGAGCCAGGACGACCCTGACGAAGTCACCCTGGGATGCGTCCAGGGCGAACTGGAGGTCGCCCTGCTCGTGCCTCGTCGCCAGCCCGGTGCTCGGGCCAGGACGCTGGCAGAGCACGTAGACCATCGGGGTCTCGCTCATGGCAGCGAGGCCCACGGACTCGGACATCAGACAGAACCCGCCGCCCGACGTCGCAGCCATCGCACGCACGCCGACGTGATTCGCCCCTATCGCCATGCACGCAGCCGCTATCTCGTCCTCGGTCTGCCTGACGATGAGCCCCATGTCCTTCTCGTTCGCGGCCATCACGTGCAGGATGGAAGATGCGGGCGTCATGGGGTATGCAGAATACCATCTAAGACCACCCTTCAGCGCCCCCAGCGCTATCGCGTCGTTGCCCGTGAGGAGCATCCTCTCCGGGGCGTCCTTAACGGGCTCGACCATCCTTCCTACGCTGCATTTGGCCTTGTCTATGACGAACTCGTAACCCGCTCTCGCGGACTGGACGTTCATGTCGGCGACCTCAGGGTCCTTCTTCCCGAATGCCGACCTGATGACGCTCTCAAGGTAGGAGAATTCGAAGTCGATGAGGCCCATGCAGGCCCCTATCGCGACCGTGTTGCGCATGACCTTGTCGCCTTTCCGTTCCTTCACGATGTCCGTCAAGGGGATCGGGATGACCTCCCCCTTCATCTTAGGGTACTCCTTCTTCGGGTCGACTGGCTTCTCGTACATATCGAACAGGACCTTGCCGCCTGGGCCGACCTCCTTCGTGTGCTCACGGACGGTCCTGTCATCCAGAGCGATCAGGACATCAACCCGGTTCAGGATGCCCCGCACCTCGCGCGTGCTCGCGACGACCTGATACGTGTTGTGCCCGCCTCTAATCAAGGAAGGGTACTCCACGTCCGTGTGCACATGGAGACCGCCCCTCGAGAAGCTCCGGGCGAGTATCTCACCGGACGTCATGATCCCGTATCCGGCTTCTCCTCCGATCATCACGCTGACAGTGCTTGCGCCGTTTCCACTAGCCACTCTGCCCACCGAGGAAGGGAATGAGGGCGGAGATAATAACCCGAATCCCGTCCTGGTTTGTCATCATGGAGATGGGCCCGAGACTCTGCCAGGAAGCCCAGGGGAGAGGATATATGGTCCTCAGTGCTATCGAGGGAGGGGGCAGGAAATGGAGAGGCCGCGTCCGCCAGTCGTAAAGAAGGTGCCATCGAGAGGGTCATTCTCGACGAGTACAGCTGGCTCGAGGATCGCTCCGACCGGGCCGCCGAAGCAGTCCCCGTATTGATACCGGCCGGCAGAAGACTCATGAGACGCCGAAGCTCTGGTGGGGTAGTCCATCGGGAGATTTCATGACGAATAATTCGCGAAGGCAGAGCCGGGAGAAGAGGACGGTGTACGTCATGATCGGCATGTACTGCAGGGCCCACCATCGGGCCCCCGACGGCATTTGCGAGGAATGCAGTGCCCTCGAGCGCTACGCTTCCAGCCAGGTCGACCGCTGCCCGTTCGGGAACGACAAGCCGACTTGCCTGAACTGCACCGTGCACTGCTACGAGGACTCGAAAAGGGAGCGAATCCGGGAGGTAATGAGGTTCTCTGGACCCAGAATGCTGCTCAGACACCCTTACCTTTCAGTCATGCACGTTGTGGACGGTCGTCGTCAGAGCGATCGTCTCAAGTAGACTCAGAGGAGCTCCGGCGTTTCGATTAAATAGGGTGTCGACGCTCCGACAACCGGGGGTATCATGAGCGAAGGACAAGTACCCAAAGGAGAGATGGAGGTATTCGGAACGCCGGGATTCGCATGGAGGGTCGGGCTGTCGATATTCGTCGTCTTCGGCTGGCTCGCATTCTTCATAATCTGGCTTTTCTTCTACGCCGGTGACTACGGCGTGTTCCAGAACATCGCCGTGCTGCTCGTGTCGATCATAATCGGCATAGGCACTCTGGCGGCCGCGTGGGCAACATGGGGCATCAAGTACGCCTCGAAGTTCGGCGGCCAAGGAATGAAATGGACGAAGCCGAAGGGCGCATGGGTGCTCAACGCGGTCGCAGGAGTTGGCTGGGTGGTCTTCTTGATCATCTGGCTGTTCTACTACGCGGATGACTACAGCGGCTACCAGAACCTGGCGATTTTCATCCTGTCCCTCCTCGTGCTTGGAGCAGTGACTAGCAGCGCTTGGGTCGTCAGATGGATGAGGGGTTGCCGGAAAGGGCCCTGCTGAGAGCCTGGTTGCGAGGTCTGAGTTGCGCAGGTATAGGGTCGCGTTCATCTGCACGAAGAACGCCTTCAGGAGCCAGATCGCGGAAGGGTTCGCGAAGGCGCTGGCGCCGGACATCATCGAGCCGCTCAGCGGAGGGAGCGAGCCTGCGGCCCACGTCGACAGGCTCGCGGTCGAGGTGATGTCCGAGGTGGGGGTGGACGTCTCATCTGCTAGGCCAAAGTCTCTTCCGGACGAGGCCCTGGGCTCGCTCGATCTCATCGTGCACATGGGGTGCGGACCTGCCAAGACTTGTCTGAATTTCCCGGGGGTCCCGAGCGAGGACTGGGGAATCCCTGATCCCACTGGCGGAATCGAGCTGGCGAGGACCGTCAGGGACACGATCAAGGGCAAGGTCGAGCTGCTGGCAGCCAGGCTCAGGTCCGGAAGAGTCGTAGCCGAACCCGAGTTCAAGCTGGAGCTGTGACGGCCGCCACGGAAGACCTCAGCCCTTGCTGGGGAGGCGTTGCTTGCCTGTGAAGCCCTGAAGCGACAGCTTCCCAATGGAGACTTCCGCGACGCTCTTCTCTGTGATCTGCGCCCTCTTTGTCGCTTCGGCGTCCGGTTCCAGTTTGTCGATCAACAGCTCGAGGGCGTGCCTCTTCTCTGAATCCTCTGTCACGAACTCCGTCTTGCCCCAGAAGTGGACAGACCTGTAGGCCCAGTCGCACTCGCCTTTGATGTAGCCCAGGTCCTCAACGACCTGTCCCCAGACCTCGGAGCTCGACCGGATGTAATCCATCTTCTTGCCTTCCCCGGCAGCGTGGAAGTACAGACACATCCTGTCCCTGTCGAACGCGTGGTTCAGGGTCACCAGATACGGGTTCCCGTCCCTGCACATCGCGATCGTCATGTGAGGAGCGGAACCGATGATCGCGAGCATCTCGTCCCTGGCGTCGATGGCCTTCTCCGACCTTCGGAGATGGTACTTGTCAGGCATGTCATGTCCCCGTCGGGGACATGGGTTCCTGCCTAATCGCGTTTTCTGCGGACCATGAACAGGACGACGAGCACGAGCAGCCCGAGAGCGGCCAACGCCGAAAACTCGGGTATTGGCTCGATGGACACCGATGTGACGGCGTCCGGATAGTAGTCCCTGGAACCCGCAGTCCCGGAGACGTTGTAAGGCAAGTCGACGATTTCGTCGCCGTCGAGGTCTGGCGAGGTCCAGTCGTGCCAGTAGTTCCCGGTCCCGCTCGGCATCCCTGATGTGTTCCAGGAGTTGTCGCCGTCGTCGCATGCCTGGACTCGTAGCGGGTCGTAAGATTCGAGGGAGCCGTTGTTGTAGGCGAAGACGTTGTCCCAGACGATGTTCCCCGTGCAGGCAGAGTCGAGACAGATGCCGTACTCGGCGTTGCCGTATAGTAAGTTGCCAGTGAGGTTGCAGTCACGGGAGCTCCAGAGGTATATCCCGCGGGCGTTCATGGAGCACGAGTTGTTCGAGACCGTACATCCGTCGCTGCCCCATATGCTGACCGCCATGTCGCCGCTCCGTGAGCACGAGTTGTTCGTGACATGCGTGTGGTCCGACGCGCCCACCATGATCCCGCACGCGAGGTTGGAGTCGAGCTCGTTGCCGTCGACTATGTTATTGGGCGAGTCGTCCACGAGCACGCCATACATGTTCCCCGAGGCGTTGTTGAATGCCACAAGGTTGTCGGAGGACCCGTAGACCATGCTGAGATACAGCCCTATGCCGGTACCCGAGCCCGTCACCGAGTTGTCCATGACGGTGTTCCTGTCGGACCCTAGGAGCCGCACGCCGTCCTCCACGCAGTCCCCAATCACGTTCGACATCACCTGCGAATCGACCGTGTGAGATAGCCCGACGCCTATCCGGTTGCCCGACATTGAGCATCCGAGGATGCTGACGTTGTTCGAGAATCCTGCCAACACGCCGGCCGTGCAGTCCGAGAGGTTCAGAGAGACCACGCTGATCCCGCTGCAGTTGGCCAGCACAACCTGGCCCGCGCCGGGCAATACTACCGACCCCGATGTGTCTGACAGGTACACCAACGGTTCTCCGTTGACGCTGTTCGTCGCATCGATCTGGTGCGTGTTCCAGTCACTGATGATATCTGATTCGATGAAGACCCCACAGCCAGTCATCTCATTGCCGATCATGACCGCATCCGACGTGAACCTGATCTGAACACCATAGCCGCAGTCGCTGATCTCGTTGAAGTGCAGCTGGGGCGACTCCGTCCAAGAAAGAGAGAGACCGGACGTGCAGTTCGACACCTTGTTCCCCACGAAGTCACCTGACGGACCGTTTTCCGAGGATATGCCCACGGGGCTCCCGGAAACTACGCACATCTGGACGCTACTTGCTGCCCCGTACATTCCAGAGAGACGGATGCCATACTCCGAATTGTCCACACACATGCTCTCGAGGACCGTGCAACCCGTGGCGTAGCTCATCTCGATGCCAGATCTCGCGTTCCTGTCGCAGGTCACGTTCTGCACGGCCATCGAGCTGTACCAGCCGTAAACGCCTACGTGCCCGTCCGAGGATACGCAGTCTCTGACCAAGATGCCGTCCGAGAATCCCGCCGCGATGCCCACAGTCGCGTTGCTGAGGTCGAGCCCGGCGACCTCGACGGCTTCGCAGGCGGCGAGTATGACCTGTCCGTAGGAGCCGACTACATCGACACCCACCTCGGACACCATGTAGAGGACCGGGAGTCCGTTGACGGTGTTCGTGGGTCCTATCTCGTGCGTGGTCCAATGGTCGGGCACGGCGCCCTCAACGAAGAAGATGCCGTCGTTTACCATGACGTTATCGCGCAGCACGAGCGAAGTCGAGAATGATATCGCAATCCCGAAGGAGCAGTCTTGCACCGAGTTGTTGTACGCAATGCAGCTGAGGTCCGTCGAGTGGTCGAAGCTGATCCCAGTGTGCAGGTCGTTACATGAGTTGTCTGAAACGTTGACGTCCGAGCAGTAGGTCAGCTCAACACCCGTCCCCGAGGAGGAGTTCAACGAGTTCCGGGACACTCTGCTGCTGCTCAGCCATTCTGCCCGGACCCCCGAGCCCCCGTTGCCTGAACAAGAGTTGTCCAGTATCTCGCACCCGCTGCCGACCGAGCACCTCACGCCGTCGCCGACATTGCCCGTGCACCTGTTCCTCTCAATCAGGCCTTCGTGGCAACTGCCCGCGGACACGCCGTGCCTGCCGTTGTCTGTGCAGTCGTTGTCGGAGATGTTGCACCTGGCTGAGCCCTCGGCCCTTATCCCGTCGCCGTAGTTGCCAGAGCATTGGTTGTCCCTCACGTCGCAGTCGTCCGAGCTGGTGCAGCGTATTCCCTCGCCGCAGCGCTCGACCGTGTTGCCATCAAGCGTACATCTCCCGGAGTCCTCGACCCAGAGCCCAGCCCCGTTGTGGCTGTTCCTGGCCGAGTTCCTCTCGGCGCTGACGTCGTAGCAGCGATGAATCCACAAGCCGCCGTCGCGGTTGTCGTCCCACTCCGTGGAGTTGAGATACACGAAAGAGCAGCCCGTCATGTAGGTGCCGTACTGGTTCCATGCGCATGTGTTGTCCATCACGTAGCTGCGGTTCGTGCAGTTCAGGTGCAGCCCGCTGACCACGTTGTACGAGAGATTATTGGATTCGAACGTGATGTTATCCGATGAATGGGCGGATAGGCCCACGAGGTTGCCGGTGCAGTTGTTCCCTGCCAGGACTGACATGGTCGACGAGACGACTCTGATCCCGTCGAAGGCCATCGTGCAGTTGTTCCCGACCACCTGAACATGCTCAGATGACACGACGTCGATGCCCTGCTGGCTGTTCTCGCAGATGTTGCCTATGACCGTCGCATTGGTCACGTTGAACAGGAAGATGCACGCTGTGGAGGCGTCGTGGACGAAGCACTTGCGGATGACGAAGTGGTCGCTTGTGTTCCCTATGTAAATGCCCGCGCTGCTCCCGAGCGCCGAGACCTCCCAGCCCGTTATCAGATATGGGTTCTCCTCCGTCCCGTTGCCCGACCAACCCTCGTCAGAGGCCTGCGTGTCGAGCTCTTCCGGCCCGTGTATCTCTATGACCGGGTGCGGGATGTATGTCACCTGGGTCTTCTGCATGGCAGGGGAGATGGCGAACGCGAACCCCAAGGAGGTGCCTATGAGGAGCGTCACAAGTACCCATACCGCCCCTCTCCTGCGCGACAGGCACGTATGTTCCCTGCCTGCCTTCTTCGAGGAGCCCGTGACGCCCTCCCGCCTGTCGATGTAGGCGGAGAGCGGCTTGAAGCCTACCCTCGAGTGGGGTGTCTTGCTCACTCTGTCCGTTCTCAGCCGATGCAGATTGATGTCCCCCGTCGACCCTGTCCCGACCCCCCTTTGGATGATGAAGGGGTATAACTAGATTTCGCGAAAGCGTCGCTTATCAAGGTCAGTCCTACTGGCTCACCCCTGCGCAATCGGAGCGTACGCCTCCTGCCGTATCATGATGAGAGCGTACCTGACCGACGCCATCATCACGAGCAGCTGCCTGTTAAGGCGCGCGCCCGGCCAGAGCGTCACTGGAAGTCCCTTGCCCGCAAGCAGCTTGTCCCTGATGCTGAACAGCGGCGAGCCGAGGTCGTTAGTGACCATGTAATGCGATCCGAGGAGGTTGTGTCTGAACGGGTACCTGACCCCGTCGAACCTGAACTCCCCGCTGTCGGTGATCCCGAGGTAGAGCTCGCCCATCAGTTGTCCGTCGTCGAGGTCCACGATCTTGACACGCCTGCGGACGAACCCGGACCAGAAGAGCTTGTACTGCTTGAGATCGGTCTCCAACCGCGCGTAGCTCCTGATCATGCCCGCGACGGTCAGTTTCGCGTAAGTCTCTCCATTGTCTCCGACCAGACTGTGGTTCTTGCTGGCGAACCCGCGTCTGAACCACCTGAGTTCCGTGCCCGAATACTTGTCCAAGGACAGCAAGCCATTCCCTCCTTCACTCTCCACCCGTTGCTGTCACGAGTCGTTAGCGCAGGACCGCTTAAGCACGTTTCGGAGGTTTCCCTGTCCCATTGTGTGCGCGCGGACGACTCGTCTCTCGAACCTCAGTGACGGTGCTCGGGCTCGAAGTTCACGGGTTCTAGGGACCCGAAGGCAGATGCGAGCGCCTCGGACAGAGTGGGATGTATTATCTGCGAGCGCGCGAGGGGCGCATATGTCTGGTTCTCCGAGTTCATCAGGCTGACTATCTGCTGCACAAGTATCGCCGCCTGCGGCCCGACTACCGTCCCACCGAGGATCTTCATCGCGGGGTACTCGACTACGACCTTCACGAAGGCGTCCTCGTCGTTGTACGCATAGCCCATGGCGGTTGAATAGTACTTGCTCACGCCCACGAGCACCTTCCGGCCCTGCTTCGCCTCCTCCTCGGTCATGCCCACCATCCCGACCTGCGGGTCGGTGAAGACCGCGTGGGGGACCGCGTGCAGGTCGAGCGCGACCTTCCGCTCGCCGAACATGTTTGTCCGCACCACCGACGCCTCGTAGTTCGCCGTGTGCCTGTACATGTTCCGTCCGAGTGCGTCCCCGAGCGCGAAGATGTTCGGCTTCGAGGTCTGGAGGTACTGGTCGACCTGTATCCAGCCATTCGGGTCGGTCTTGACGCCAGTCAGCTCGGGCTTGAGCCAGTCCGCATTCGACCGCACTCCGGTTGCCACCAGGAGCTGCTCTGCCTCGATCGTCCGTTCTCCCGATTCAGCAGGGTCGCGTATGGTCACCGCAGTCCTGCCGTCTCTTCCCTCGACGCCCAGAGTGTCCGTACCCGTGTGCACTTCCGCGTGAGCGGACAGCCTCTTCTTCACTAGTGCGCTCGTCTCAGGCTCCTCGTGCGGGAGCAATACTGGGTTCCTGCCGACAAGCGTCACGCGAGTGCCGATGGCGGAGAAGAAATGCGCGAACTCGCACCCGATGTAGCCCCCGCCGAGTATGGCGATGCTCTCGGGCTGGTGCTCGATGTCGAAGACGGTCCTGTACGTGTGGTACTTGACCTTGTCGAGGCCTGGAATCGGGGGTACCTGCGCCCTCGCGCCCGATGCGATGACTATCCGGGGGGCCTTGATCGTCTCCGAGCCCACCTGCATGGTGTACTCGCCGACGAAGCTGCCGATCACGGGGAACATGTCCAGGTCCTTGACCTGCTTGACGCCGTGCTCTATCTCGTGCCTGCCGGGGAGCACGATGTCCCACATGCGCTTCTTGATGGTCGGGAAGTCGACCTTTCCTATCTTGATGTCCACGCCGAGCTTCGCCGCCTGCTCAGCCTCGCGTATTGCGTCTGCGACATGGACCAGCACCTTGGACGGTATGCAGCCCCTGTTCAGGCATGTGCCCCCGAGCGGACCCTCCTCGATCAGAGCCACCTTGAGGCCGCGCTGGAGGGCGGAGTCTATCACGTTCATGCCCGCGCCCGAGCCAATGACGATGAGGCCGTACTCTTTCATCAGTATCCCGGCCCGTGATTGGGTTACGCAGTCTAAACCTTTCAGGCGAACACGGCCGAGCTGGTATCGGCAAAAGCTCTAGAGGGTGTAACGCATCACGTGACCCCGATGCAGGAGGGAGCGGTTCCAGAACCTTCTGTCGTGCACAGGTTCACGATGGCGACCGAGCTGTCACACGCACAGCTCCTCAACTTCCCGAAGTTCATCCGGGAGAACATGGCCTTCGGCCAGCTGCCGGGCATCAAGATGGCCGGGCTCGAGGCGATCGCGTCCTCCAAGGGCCACTACATGGAGTTCAAGTCCGGCCCTGAAAGGGGCACATATGAATGCTATGTGCGCGTGTTCCTCGAGCGGCCCATGCAGGTCGAGATCCGGTCGAGCATGGGCAGGGACGGCGCCTTCGAGAAGCAGCTTGAGAACGTGCTCCTGATGGTGGTCCAGTTCTACGAGGAGGAGGCGAGGAGCTCGACGCTGTATGTGGCGTTCCTGCCTGGGAGCCCGCGGACCGCGAGGCTCGGCAGGAGCACCTCGCTCTTCAGGGCCCTCTTCTCGGGGAACATGATGACGCTCTTCCTGTTGTCGATCATGATTGGCCTGGTCGTGTACGCGGTCATGCAGGTTATCGGGCTCACGACCTACGCGCCCCTCGCCATGATCAGCGTGATGCTTCTGCTGGTGCTGTCCGCGGGGAGACTGTCCACCCTCAGGAGCCCCTGGCGGATCACCCCCGAAGCTCGCGAGGTGGTCATCGTCCAGCACCAGGTGCCCCAGGGCATGCTCCAGATGTACATCGGCGAATTCAGGGACAGGATAGCCGCAGCGAAGCAGAGCGTGTACGACACTTTCCGGGACCGCCCGTCCGACTTGTCTTCCGACAAGGTGGCCGAGGTGTTCGCCAAGGCTGGCCTGCCCGCGAAGCCCGAGGACTTCCTGGTCAAGAGGGTGGACGTCTACAGCATCGTCGAGAGCGTCGCGAGGAAGTACAACATGTCCGTCCCCGCAATCGCCATCAGCCAGGACGCCCGCCCGAACGCGGCCGCGACGGGATTCACGAAGCGTCTCGCGACGGTGATCATCACGATGGGGCTGCTCGTGCAGCTCGAGAAGGAGGAGATTGAAGTAGTCGTAGGGCACGAGCTGAGCCACCTGCGTTCAGGGGACCCGGTCGTTCTCTTCTCGCTGATCACTGTCGAGTACCTCGTCAGGGTCTACTTCTTCTGGGAGTACATCATCGCCGTCCCTGGCCTGTGGATCGTCTACATATTCGGCATCTTCTGGCTCATATTCTTCTTCGGCAAGTTCCTGGAGACCAGGGCGGACCTGGAGGCTGCCCTGGTGCTCGGCAGGCCCAAGGTCATGGCAGAGTCCCTCAAGAAGATCGGGTTCAGGAGGCTCGTGCTCAGCGAACGGTTCCTCGAGCCCCGGACGAGCAGACTCAACGAGTGGCTGAGGTTCGATGCGCACCCCCCACTCTACTTCAGGATCCAGAGGCTGGAGTCGCTCGACCTGGCCGACCCGCCCAAGCACAGGTTCTGGGACTCGGTCAGGGCGGTCTTCACTGGCATGGCAGGCTCCCGGAAGGCCATCTGAGAGGGCTCAGAACGAATGGACCTTCGCGCACTGCTCCGTCCACTGGGAAAGCAAGGCCATCGAGCCCTGCTCCACGCCCTTGACCAAGCCTTCGACCGAGACTCCCCTGGCCTTCATGCAGCTCCCGCACGCGGCGACCCTGCCGCCTTTGGAGAGGACCCGCCCGAGCATCTCCGAGATGTTGTAGTACCCCTGCGGGGTCTCCTGCCTGGGGAGCCCGCAGAACACTCCGTCTGCCATCAGGAACACGTTGGCCTTGTCGTCCCTCGCCTGGAGCGCAATTGCCAACCTGAGCGCGTTGTACGCCTTCTCGGTCCCGTATGGCGCGTCGTTTATGACAATGAGTATCTCCTGACCCATCTGACCACCGTCAATCCTGGAGGCCCGGGGGCATTGAATACACTTGCGACGAACGGCGGACTGACACCCGTCACCTTTCGCCGCGCATTTGATGACCTCGCAGGGTCTCCGAGAGGACGGTGATTGTATGGGAAGACTAGAGCTGCCGCTGCCGGAGCTAGGCAAACCGTTGGAGGAATCTGCGAAGGCGATGGAGTCCAAGATCAGGGCTCAGGTCGCGCCGGAGTTCAGGAAGTCAGTCGTCGTCCGGGCGTTCAAGAAAGGTCAGAAGTCGGGCCTGGCGGTAGAGTACGACGACCGCGCAGAGAACCAGGTATACGTTGCCTTGGAGTACCCGAAGGGGTCAGGCCGTAGCGAGTGCTCCGAGCCCGGGAAGAAGCCCTGCTGAGGCGTTGCCCGGCTCACAGCTTCTTCTTGTGGATGGGGCACGGCCTCCCGAGCCTGCAGTACCTGCACTTCTCCTCGGTGACGGGCATGATCGACTTCACCATGTGCCCGTACTTACGTCTTGGCAAGGGCCCTCCCCGACCGTGAATGTACTTTCGTGAGTTAAAACCGACCTGGCGTCTAGCGGTACCTCGGGAGCATGAGGTTGAACACGCAGCCCTTGGTGTAGTCCCCAGGCATGATGTCCGAGACCCACATGTTCCCCCCGAACCTCTCGACGACGCCTCTTGCGGCCGCGAGTCCGATGCCGAACCCTCCTGTGAGCTCCGACTTGGACGCCTTGGACATCCTGAGGACCACACCCTTGAGGTTGTTCGGGATGGCTCTGGAGGGCTGGGACACCTTGACCCACCAGAACTCAATCTTCCGCTCCGTCCTGGGCTCTGCGGTCACTATGAGCTTCGTCCTGCCCTCCTTCTCCGGGAGCCCGATGCTGTAGAACAGGTTGTTGAACAGGTCCGCCAGCATCTCGTCCCCCTTGACCATGATAGGCCCCTGGGGGAGAGAGACCTCGATGTCCACCTGCTTCCCGATCACATGGGACTGTAGGTTGTTCGCGGCCCCCTTGACGGCCTTCCTGAGGTCCATGCTCCTCAGGGGGGCGGTGCTGCCTTCCCTCAGCCGGGACATCGTCCTGACCATCTCGACCAGCTTGTTGACGTTCTCGACCTGCTTCGCGGTCTTCTCGATCACGCCGGTTATCTGTTCGTCGAGGTCGCTCCGCGACCTCAGCGCGTCGAAGTAGGCCATGATCGGGGTGGTGTAGTTCGCGATGTCGTGCGTCAGCAGGTCCATGTGCATCTCTATCTGGTCCCGGGCGTTCCTGAGTTCGCCGAGGAGCTTCGCGTTCTCCAGTGCGACTGACGCGTGGTTGGCGAACATGGTCGCAATCTCAAGGTCGTCCTGGCTGAACACCGCAGGCGGGTACCTTAGCAGCTCGATGACCCCGATGACATCCTTCTGGCCCAATACCGGAACCGCCAGCATGCGCGTCGTCGACTTGGGCGTGCCGGGGATGACCTCGCCTCGGGGGTCCGCCTCGGTGTCCAATATGATCTCTGCCCTGCGGGTCTTCGAGACGTAGCCCACGAACCCCACATCAGCCGAGAAGTCCCTGTCTGCCATGATCTCGGCCGCGTAGGGGCCGATGGCGTACACCGGGTTGGCAACCCGTCTCGACCAGTCGAACACATAGAAAGCGAACTCGTCGCAGGGTATGATCTCCGCGAGCTTGGTGGCGACTATCCTGTAGATCTCCCCCGACTCGATCTCCTGCTGCAGTGCGGCAGCAGTGTCAATCAGGAGCTTCTGGCCCCTGGTCCTCAGCTGCATCTGGCTGTAGATGGCGCTGCTCTCCAGGACCCAAGACAGCTGCGAGCCTATCTCCTCGACCAACGCGACCTCGTCGGCCGTGAACGGTATCGTCCTCGAGTTGTCGCCTATGACGAGCAGGCCGCATACCTCGCCATCTCTCATCAACGGGGAGGCGATCGCGTTCTCGAACTTCAGCCTGCCCACAGACTTCTTCTTCCCCGCGCTGCTGGCGTCTCCGTTGACCAGGCGCGACTTCTTCTGCAAGATCGCCTCTTCCGCCAACGGGAAGGAGCTGACCAGGAGAGAGGTATCTTTAGTGAGCGCGACGCCCTTCGCCGAAGACGCCAGACAGACGAGGTCTTGGAGCTTCTGGTTGTGCCTGAAGACGGTGACGAACTCCGTGTCGAAGTAGTCGAGCGCGCTCCTGCAGAACCTGGACAGGCCCTGGTCGAGGGACGTCTGTGAGCTCGAAGAGCCTGGAAGGCACTTGACAAGCGCGGAGCGCATGTCGTTGTGCTCGTCGAGCAGGACGACGGTGGACTCGACGCTCCTGTCGATGACGGCGTCGAGGGCCATCTTCGCGGTGACCCTGTTGATGCTCGGAAGGTCGTGCTCCACGACGTACAAGAGCACGTCCCTGAGCAGGGTGACCTTCTTCACGGTCGCGCCCAGGCCACTCGACCTGAGGTGCTCGCCCCTGATGACGGCGTTCAAGGTCTGCTTGGCCTTCTTGTCATCTGGGGTGGAGGCGCTGTCGACGAGCGCCGTCAAGAACTTGCTCATCCTGTCGACGCGTATCTCGTCAGACACGTTGAGCTCGATGCCCTTGAGATATGCGGACTTGGACGCTGCCGCAGCCCAACCGTCGACTATCCGTCCGGTGTTCGCCTTGAGAACCTCTAATATCGCCTTGATGTCGTTCTGTGAGCTGGTCGATAATGTTCGCTCAGGTATTGGAATCTCCTCCAGCTCTGGTGTGAGAGGGGTGCGCACATCCGATTGGCTTCCGAGCATTTAGCGCTTTTCCACGCGAAATGCTGGGTTTTGGCCATCCACAGCTAAACTATGTTACCGCCACTGGCCGAAGGCGACCCCTGCCGCAACTTCCTCTTTTGGTAGAATACGCTTATATGCGGGCGGCAGATAGCATCGTACCGGAGTAGTGTCCAGCCATGGCAGCACAACACGCTTCGGTAAGGACCCTTATTTTGACGGGAAAGCAGATCAAGAAGCTCCTTGACATGAAGGACGTCCTCGGCGCGGTCGAGAACGCCTACAAGCACAAGGGGCTCGACAAGGTACAGATGCCCCCGAAAATGTACCTCTTCTACGAGAAGTTCGACGGGGACCTCAGGACCATGCCATCATATGTCGAGGACATGGACGTGAGCGCGGTCAAGATCGTCAATGTGCACCCGCAGAACCAGAAGAACTACGGCATGAGGACCGTGATGGCGGTGCTGGAACTCGTCAACCCGCACACGGGAGCGCCCCTTGCGTTCATGGACGCGACGCACATAACCGACATGAGGACGGGCGCGGCGAGCGGGATTGCCTCGAAGTACCTCGCTAGGCCGAACCCGAAGGTCCTTGGGATCATAGGCGCGGGCAATCAGTCGAGGACGCAGATGCTCGCGCTCATCACGCAGTACGGGCACTTCGACGAGGTCAGGATAAACGACCTGTACCCCGAGAAGAGCAAGGCCGCCGTGAGGGAGTTCAGGCGCAAGTACAAGGAGCAGGTCGGCAAGTTCAAGGCGGTCAGCGACCCGAAGGACTGCGTCGTCGACTCGGACATCGTGGTCACCGCGACCGCTTCCAGGGCCCCAATCGTCAGGGACGAGTGGGTTAGGCCTGGAACGCACTTCAACTGCATCGGCGCGGACGCGCCCGGGAAGCAGGAGATGGACCCTAAGATACTGAAGAGAGCCCGGCTGGTCATCGACGACTGGGAACAGGCCTCTCACTCAGGCGAGATCAATGTGCCGCTGTCCAAGGGCGAGCTCACGAGGGACGATGTCAACGCCGAGATCGGGCACATCGTCGCGGGCCTGAAGCCCGGCAGGGAGAGCGACGACCAGATAACGGTCTTCTGCTCGACCGGCCTGGCGGTCCAGGACTGCCTCACGGCCAAGATCGCCTACGACGCGGCCGTGGCGCAGAAGGTCGGTAGGTCGATGCAGATCGTCCTCTGAGCCCGTATCCTGCGAAACCCCTTCCTGTCGATGTTTTTCGCATCTTCCCAGACAAACCGTCCCCTGGATAGGATTATGAGAACGGCAGATGATACGAGGGCGGGCTTGGGAGGGTGCACGATGCTTTTCGCTGAGACCGCTCCAGGCCCAGGCCGGGACACAGATATGGGGATTGGAAATGACAAGACGATTAGTAGGGATTGTCGCGGCCTTAGTGATAGCGATGCCTTCGCTCTTCCTGGCCGCGCCGGCTAGCGCCGAGGTGGTTCCGGACATGTGGACCGTCATGGTCTACATGGACGGGGACAACAACCTCGAGGATGCGACGGTGACAGATCTCGGGGAGATGATGGTGGCGGGGTCCACGGCCGATGTCAACATCGTGGTCCTGGTGGACACGTTGGCAGGCCCTGCCGACCTCGTGTACGTGAACCAGGGGAGCACGACGACCCTGGCCGCGTGGGGAGAGGTGAACATGGGGGACCCTGCGACACTCCAGGCGTTCATAACGCAGGCGTCGACGCTGTACCCTGCTGAGAACTACGTCCTCGACTTCTGGAACCACGGTGGAGGGATCATGGGCGTATGCTGGGACGACACGTCGAGCTCGGACAAGCTGACGATGCCCGAGATGAGAGCGGCGGTCGTCGGCGCGGGCGTGGCCATCGATGTGGTTCTGTTCGACGCATGCGACATGGCACAAGCTGAGATCGCCCACCAGTTCGTGGGTTACGCGGACTACATCGTCTTCAGCCAGGAGACTATGTGGGGGCAGGGGTTCCCGTACGACACCATTGCCACGAGGCTAGTCGCGAGCCCGGCCATGACTGACAGGAGCTTCGCGCTCATTGTTGGGGAGGAGTTCACGACCTTCTACGACGCGCTAGGGTGGAACACGTGCACGATCAGCGTCTACGACATGGCGTATCTGACATCTGTCTCGAGCACGGTCGGGACCTTCGCGGGAGCGATGAAGTCCACGATGAGCTCTTCGTACAAGACATACAAGTCCTGCAGGCTATCGGCCGCAGACGCTGCCAATGCAGTCGACCTGATGGGATTTGCGCAGCTGGTGTCTGCCAACGCGAAGCTCAGCACGACCGTGAGGAGCGCTGCGAGCGCCGTCGTGACCGCGGTCGACCAGGCCATCATATACGAATGGCACTCGGACGACTGCAACGGCATGAACGGGCTGGGCATATGGTTCCCGGTCAGCTCCGTGTCGTACTACTGGAGCGCGTCGATGGAAACCATGTACAGGTCGATGCCTTTCGATGTAGCGACGCACTGGGCGGACTTCCTCGACTCGTACTACGCCAAGGCCTGACGGACGAGCAGTGTGCTAGCTAAACCCATTGTCGGAGGGCCCTCCGGCTCTTCGACGTGCGTTTTTTCATCTCAAAGTGCGTGACCAGTGCAAACACAGCGTGGGCTTTTGGATTCTCTCAGGCTACAGGATTACATCTGCGTGTCAAAGATGTGGGATGCAGCTACTGCAAGCCACCCGATGTCTTCTCCCACCTTCTTGGCAGGAATATGTGCGTGACCCAGATCAGATAGACCGCAGAGGCCGCAAGAACGCCGGTTATGATGTGGAGTGTCTGGTCGGAGAAGACATCCACAGGGATCAGCCAGAAGACAGCGATGATTATGAGATCCCCGACGGCTCCCGCGATGCCAACCATCCTCATATTGCGCTTTCTCTACTCGAGATCCGCTCCACCCAGATCAACTTGAGACATGGGCCGCGAATCGCTTTTCGCACAAATACAGCTATCGACATCCAGCCAAGCGACCGGATATCCTTTTTATCCGCCCCGCCATCTACGTCCGATGTACTGCCTAGGCATCGAGGGCACTGCGCACACTATCGGCGTCGGCATAGTTGACCAAGACTGCAAGGTCCTGGCCAACCTGACGAAGATGATCGACGGCTCCAAGGGAGGCATACACCCGAGGGAGGCCGCGAACCACCACGCTGAGAACGTCGTCCCGCTGATGCACGAGGCCCTCGCGAAGGCAGGCGTCAGGTACGAGGACATCGGCCTCGTAGCGTTCTCGCAGGGTCCGGGGCTCGGGCCGTGCTTGAGGACCGCCGCGACCGCTGCGAGGTCGCTCGCGCTCAGCCTCGGGGTCCCGCTCATAGGCGTCAACCACTGCGTCGCGCACCTCGAGATAGGTCGCAAGGTCACGGGGTGCAAGGACCCGACGCTCCTGTACGCGTCCGGGGGCAACACGCAGGTGATCGCGTACTCCGGGGGAAGATACCGGGTGTTCGGGGAGACTCTCGACGTCGGCATCGGGAACATGATTGACAAGTTCGGGCGCGAGGTCGGGCTTCCGTTCCCGTCAGGGCCGCACCTCGAGAGGCTGGCGAAGCAGGGCAAGGAGCTCATAGAACTGCCGTACAGCGTCAAGGGCATGGACGTCGCGTTCTCCGGAATACTGACAGCCGCACTCCAGCTTCACAAGAAGGGCAAGACGATTGAGGACTTGTGCTACTCCCTTCAGGAAACATGCTTCGCGATGCTGGTCGAGGTGACCGAGAGGGCGATGGCACACGTCGAGAAGTGCGAGGTCCTGCTCGGGGGAGGGGTCGTGCAGAACAAGCGCCTCCAGGAGATGGTCAGGGTCATGGCAGAGGAGCGCGGTGCGAAGATGTTCGTCCCCCCGGGCTCACTGTGCGTCGACAACGGCGCGATGATCGCGTGGACCGGGGTCGTGATGCACGGGGCGGGCATCGTCACCAAGCTCGAAGACAGCGTTATCAGGCAGAGGTTCAGAACTGACGAGGTGGACCTCCCCTGGATGCGGGGGCAGGAGTAGCGGACATGCACCCGTCAATCAGGGCCGACCTCGACCGACAGTTGCGCAGGCAGTCTCTCTGGCTGAGGGACTCATGGTTCTGGCTCCTCGAGACGAAAGTCCTCGGTGATTACGCACACACTGACCGCAAGCCGACCGCGCTCGACGTCGGCTGCGGCCCGGGTATGGTCATCGAGATGCTCGAAGAGCTTCTGGAAGTCAGGGGGATAGACCTTGACCCTGCCATGGTCGACACCTGCCTGGAGAAGAGACTGAACGTCAGGCAAGCGGCCGCGGAGGAACTCCCGTTCGACGACGGCAGCTTCGACATCGTGTATTGCTCGTTCCTGCTTCTCTGGGTCAAGGACCCCGTGAAGGTCGTCTCCGAGATGAAGCGCGTGTCGAACCGCTGGGTCATATGCATGGCCGAGCCCGACTTCGGGGCGAGGATAGACTACCCGGATGAGGTCGCTCCGCTCAGGCAACTCGTGATCGACGGCATCAGGAGAGACGGAGGAGACCCCTTGGTCGGCCGGAAACTCAGGTCTGTGTACAGCAAGTGCGGGCTCGACTCAGAAATCGGAGTCCACCCGGGCATATGGTCCATCGACAAGCTCAGGGACGAGTCTACCGACGAGTGGAGGTACATCGAGATGACGGTCGCGCCTGAGAGTAAGGGCGAAGTGTATCAGATTGCGAAGAGGGCATGGCACGATGCGCTTGACAACGGCTCCCTGTTCCAGTTCAACCCCGTCTTCTACGCGTTCGGCAAGAAGGAGCCTGCAACTCACATTGACGAGTGACGATCGAGGCAGACATAGTCGCCGTGCTCCCTCGACAGAGGGCACCCGCCGCCGCAGACCTGCTTGAGGTCGCACTCCACGCACTTCCCGTCCAGGTAACCCCTCCGCCTGATCTTCTGGCACAGCTCGTGGTTCCAGATGCCCTCCCAGGGGTCTGTCAGCAGGTTCCCGAGGGGCTCGTAGTAGCTCTGGCACGGGAGGACTGCGCCATCCGGCTCGACGGCCATGTTGAGAGTGCACGCAGTGCACTGCTTGATGCCCAGACCCTTGTTCACCGGGTTGAATTCGCAGTACGGCGTGGGCGTGTACCAGATGAGCTTCACACCGCTCTCATGGGCGATCGCCTGAAGCTTTGCCAGGATCCTGTCCAGCTCCTCGAACGTGATGGCGTCTGCCTGCTCTCCCCTGCCCGACCTGATGATGCTGTTGAACGCGATGTTCTTCACGCCGAGCCTGATGATGAACCTCATTGTCTCCTCGACGCCGGCTGCGTTGGACTTCATGATGGTGGTGTTGGTGCTGACATAGAGGTCCTCGGCCACTGCCGCCTTCAGGCCCGCTATCGTCTCGTTCCAGGCGCCCTTGCACCCCGACAGCTTGTCGTGGACCTTCGGGTCGTGCGAGAGGACCGTTATCTGCACATGGTCGAGGCCCAGCCTGACCAGGTTCGAGAGGTATCCGGGCGTCCCTAGGCTCCTCCCGTTCGTGATCATGCCCGTGATCTGCCCGTGTTCCTCGGACCTCGCGATGAGCTCCTCGAGCCCCCGGTAGAGCGTCGGCTCCCCGCCCGTGAAGACTATGTGTGGCACGCCCGCGCGCCAGAGCTTGTCGATGACCGACTTCCACTCGTCGACCGCCAGCTCCTTCTTCTCCTTGGTCTCGTTGTAGCAGTGCCCGCAGTCGTTCTGGCACCTGTATGTCAGCGCGAGGTCCATGCGGTACGGCGCGGGCATATCGTCCGCCCCGATGGCCGGGCCCTCGGCCCCTATGACCTGGATTACAGTCTCCTCGCCCTTGAGGTATGTCTTCAGCTGTTCCCTGACCTTGACGTAGTCGTCTTTCGCGGCCTGCTTCCCGAGGTGCTTGTACCTGATCCTCATGTACGAAGCGGCCTCGGAGTCGTTCTTGCCCTCAAGGTAGCATCTGACATAGTCGAGCGCGGTCCCGTTCAGGAAGATGATCTTGGACGCGTCTATCAGGAGGACTCCTTTCCCCTGGGCGTCCACCCTGAGGTGGAACCTGTGGCCCTTGAGGTCGTCCCTCCCGTCGAACTTGTACGTCCCCTGGGTCAGGCCGACCTTCTCTGGCCGCGCGAAGAAGTCCTTGAAAGGCGTCATCTGCCACCACCCGCGCAAGCACACGCGCAGGCGCATGCACAAGCGCAACCGCCTCCGAAACCTCCTCTGCCCGACCAGCCGCTTGTCTTCGATGTGCTCACGACCGGGGCGGGATTGGTCTTCGAAGTGACCTCCTTCGCCAGCTCCCTCATGCTGGTGGTCATGTTGTTGGCAGCGTTCTTGACACGAGAGGCGTACTGGCTGGCCATCGACTGGACGCTCTGGGAGCCAGCTGTGCCCGATGTGCTGGCGGTCCTCGCGGTCGTGGCGACGGTTGTTCCCGGCCGAGTCGTGACCACCCACGGGAACCGCGAAGGCAGCCTCGTCATCCTGTCGACGTAATTGTCATCGAGCAACATCCAGTCGTTCCTTTCACTCAGGAATTTCGCGAACTCCTCGGGGGTGCCGGCCGCCTGGACCTGGGACCATGCGTTCTCGCATATCTTCCGATAGTAGAACTTTGTGGCGCCGACATCGAACCCTGCCAGCTTCGAGGCCGTCGCGTTGATGACATTGACGAGCGCCTCCCGGAGAGACGGCCGCCAGAGTGTCCCGTCGGTGTCTATGGCCTTGATATAGTCCGTTTCATAGGCGTAATCCCCGGTCTCGGCGAGCTTCGAGAGCTTCATGGGCCGGCTATCTGAATCGATCCTGACCTTGCCCTTCTTCACGAGGCCGAACAGGATCATCGTCGCGACCATCTCGAGCGGTTGCTCGAGGACTATCGCAGCCTCGACAGCCGTGAGGTCCCGTCTCGGACCCGCACCCGCCTGGGACAGCTTGGGCTCGAAATAGTCGACCGCACTCTTGCGCGCCCCGCGCCTGGCAGCCATGATCGAAATCGCTATTAGGACTCCTATGAATATTATGGGAAGGCACACTGCGAGACCTTTGACCGCCTCAACGAAGCCGTCCCACGCGCTCTCATGCTCGGGCTCGTAGACGACGTCCACAAACTGCTCTGGGAACCCGACGCCGACATCGTACAGCCCACTCTCCTGGTCGGAAGGCGAGACGGAGTAGGCGATCCAGGTGGCGACCAGCAGGCCAGACGTCTCGTCCGTAACGATTGAGGTCCACGGGTGATCCTGAAGCCACACAGCCTGAGCCGCGTTGCCGAAGCCCTCGGGGAAGAACACTCGCGCCCGCATGTAGCCTGTGTCTCCGACCTGCATGTCGGGGTCGAACCAGGTCGGCCTGAACTGAATGCTTGCCTGGGTCGAGTTGAGAGGGTTGGTGTAGACCATGTGCGGGTTGTTGATGTTGAATGTGAGCCTGAAGTTGTCATAGGTCTGGATAGCGGACATCGTCTCTGAAGTGAACTCCACCGCCATCCCGATCTCGACATAGGGAGAAGCGTGGATCAGGCTCGGGCTGTATGTCACGCCGTTCACGACTATGCTCGCGGAGGCGGAGCTCGCGTCGTAATACTCGTTGGGCAGGCCCACATCGACGCCGTCCAGGTATCCGTAGTTGGTGAATTCGAATGTGTAGTCGATGTCGACGCTCCCGTCCTTCAGGACGTGGATATCGACCAGCTCGGAGGTCGTCGCGAAGCTGTACTCCTGAGCAAGCACGGAGTTGGCCGGGAGCGGCCATGCGACCGCGAGCAAGAACAGAGTGGCCGCGAAGACAGGAAACTTTCTGGAAGTCAACGAGCCCGCACCACGCATGAGTCCGTCACCACTTCGGGGCTTCCTCGAGCGCGAACACGGCGCCACAGTAGGGGCACTTGGCCATGATGCCCCCCTGAATCACCGTGAGGTCCTTGTCTTCGATGGGTGCACCGCAGCTCTTGCACTTCATCTCCTTCCGGGTCATCTCGCCTGAGCCCTCCATCTTCACATTGAAGGTCTGGCTCACGAGCGTGGGCTTCGCGGCCTCGATCTTGGTCACCTTGTACACCCAGTAGAACAACACGGCTGCTATCAGCACGAGCGCCGCACCGACGGCGATATTCTCAATGCCCCCGGCTATGAGGAAGACACCGCCGAGGATGATCATGCACGCGCCGAAGAAGATGACGACGCCCTCGACTATCTTGTTCATGACCAGCAACCAGCCCTGATTGGCACTGGCGCGCTTATAATCTTGCCGTAAGAAATCCGGTCCTCTCCACCAAGTCCGCCGTTAAGGCATCACGTCCGAGGGTGGGACGAAGTATAGCGAGTAGACCCTTCCATTCGCCTTCCCCTTTGCGTCTGCGTCCACTGCGCGCTTCATGTTCCCTGTGGCGATGATGCGCTCGCCGCAGACCGCAATCCACTCGTTGGGGTGGTCCTGAATGAGGTCCAGGTAGTTCGCGTTGAACCAGAGATCGTTCCGGATGTCCTCATCGGTTTCAACAGGCTCCTCGGAATCCATCGGGGTCATCGGATTGGGCAGATGTCTCACCTCTTAATGAATTTGCGTCCTAATCCCCGTCAAAACGCCCGAAGGCGCAACCTTTTTCTCAGACGGCGACGTGTGATAACGAGAACTGAGATGCAATTGCTGACGCGGATTAGGAAGAGCTTCCATGAGCTGAACGTCTGGCCTTCGCTCCGCCGGTTCTTTGTGAATACCCTGTTCGACTCGACCTTCATGCTTCTCGGAGTGGTGATCGGCTCCGCATTCTCGGACGCCCCTGATATCGAGGTCATCGCCGGGACCATGCTGACAACGAGTCTTGCGTTGGGGATATCGACCGGAGTGAGCGTCTACGAGGCCGAGAACTTGGAAAGGGACATCAGGATCGCACAGATAGAGAAAGCCATGATCAGGGACCTGAACGAGACCGTCCTGACGAAGCACGCACGCAAGGCGACGATGATAATCGCGGTCGCGAACTTCGCAACTCCTCTGGTGTCCTGCGCGGTCACCATCGCGCCTTTCGTACTGACTCTTATGGGCTTGCTCGAACTGAGAACGGCTGCATGGATCTCGATGGGACTGGCCCTCTCGATACTGTTCACGGCGGGGGTGTTCCTAGGAAGGCTGGGTAAGAAGAACCCATGGCTCAAGGGCCTGAGGATGCTCGGTTTCGGCCTGCTCGCTTTCGCAATAGGCTACGGCATCGAGAGACTCATCTGAGCTGCAGCCCGACGATTTCGTCCACCGCGGCGAGGAATTCCTTCTCCTTGCCCTCGGGGACTGTTGCGCCCGCCGCCACGGAGTGGCCTCCCCCTATGCCCCCGAACTTCTCGGCGGACTTCTTCAACGCCGCCGACAGGTCGAGACCCTTCGAGACGAGGTATTTCGTGCCCCTGCTCGATACCTTGACGCTACCTCTCACGTGGGAGAGGGCGAGTGTGGGCTTCGCCTGGTCAAGTATGTAGGCCATCGCGAGGCCGCACTGCGCTCCCGCCAAGGACGGATCCTTTGCCTCGAAGAACTGAATGTGAGTCATCTGCTCGACGCCGTCCGACTCGAGCTCGAGGAGCCTGTCCATGATCTTCTTGTTGTAGTCGCGCCTGAGCTCGCCCGCGCGCGCAAGCGCCTCGCCGTCGCCCATGCACATCGCGACCCCGAGACCCTCGTGGTTCATCCTCCCGCACGCGTTGAGCAGGTCCGCGAGGTCGAACGCGGAGAGGCTCATCGACGGTATCCAGTACATTTCCGTCACGAGCTCCTCGACCGTTTCCGGCCTGCACCCCTGGCCCATGAGCCTGAGCGAGAGCATCGACGTGAGCTTCCGCCTGTGGACCTCGTCCAGGCCGCCCATCGGATGGTCTGGGTTGACGCGCATGGACTCCAGGAACGCGAGCACGTTGTCCCGCCTCCCCGAGAGGCCGACGAAGTACGGGTCGACCGAGTCCGCGATTGCGTCCGCGACGGTGACCCCTTTGATGTTCAGGCCCCTCTGGACCTCGATGAACCCCTTCTCCTTGGCGTGGTCCAGTATCTGCTGGTTGACGCCCTTCATGCCGCCCATGTGCTGCCTGTCGCCTATGATGCCCGCGACGGCTATCGGGGACAGGTCCCAGTTGCACGGGTCCATCATGACCGCCATGAGGAAGCTGACGCTTGAGCCGCAGGCCTCCGTCATGCCGTCCATGCCGAAGAAGTGCGGGTTGGCCTGGACGACCTTCCTCGACTTCCGGATCGGCTTGTGGTGGTCGAGGGCCGCGAGCTTCGCGTCGATGGTTTCCAGACCGTCTATCTGGCCAGAGCCCATGTCCAGGAACAGGATGGCCTCGTTGCCCTCCTTGGCCAGCGAGTCTATCATCTCCTGGTCGAGGCTCTTGCTGATGGTGAGATGGAACCTCTTCTTGCCCCTCGTGAGCGCGCCCACTATGATCGACGCTGCCGCGAGCCCGTCGGCGTCGTAGTGGGACACTACGCGTATGTAGCTCGCAGAGTTGACGACCTTCAGTGCATGCTTCAGGGCATCTGAGAATTCGTCCGGGAGTACTATGCTCCCGTTCATCTGTGCATCACTCTACTTCCAGGGCGGCCGTCTCGAGGGAGTATGTCCACGTCTCCGGTATGATCCCCTCGCGCTTGTAGTACTTCACGAGCCGCCTGATCTTTGATTCCAGAAGATGTCTTCCCCTCAGGTTGTGCAGGTCCTTCGGGTTCTTGCCGACGTGCGTGCCCATGGACACCGTGCGCTTCATGAGCGCCTGGAGGTCCTCCGGGAGCTCGGCCTTGATGCCCTTCTCCGTGAGTATCTCCTTGATGCTCTTTCCCGTCGCGAGCCTCACGTTCGGGATCGCGTGCTGGTCCCTGAGGACCAGGCCTATCTTCGCCATCGACATGCCCTCGCCCGCCATCTTGGCTACCAGGTCCTTGACCTCGTCCGCTGACTGAGTTACCCACTTAGGGTTCTCCTTGACAAGCGGCCTCTTGGATCCTGAGGACCCTTTCCTGCTCGAATGCATCCTTGACATTGCTCATCTGACTCCGTCTGAAGGTTTATGTGGCGAGGCAGGCCCGCCTATATTCTTCGCCCTTTTAAAGGTTTCCGCGACGACCCGGGCCTGGAAGAGCATATCCTCGTATTCCACCAGGGGGAACGAAAGCTCGTCCGGGAGGGTGTCGAACTCCCCGACCTCCTTGATCGTGTACTCCGAAGGGCCATTCGCTATCTGCCCGTTCACGAGGGCCACGAAGACCTTGCCACCCTTGCGATCTATCCTCAGCTGACCTATGAGCTCGATGCTCATACCCGTCTCCTCGAAGAACTCCCTGACCGCGGCCTGCTCGTGCGTCTCCCCCTTGAGCAGCCTGCCCCCAGGCATCTCCCACGCACGCTCCCTGTGCCGGACCATGACGAACTTGTTGCCCTTGAACGCGATGACGTAGGTGAACTTCTCCAAGATCAGGCCTCCACGATGAAGCAGGCGTGGTCCTTCGAGTACCTCTCGAGGGGTATCATCTTCTTGACCTTCAGGCCCTTCGACTCGAGGCCCTTCTTGACCTCTGCGAATATCTCCTTCGGTTCACGGTTTACGTTGACGCTCCTCGACTTGAGCATCAGCATCCCGCGCCCGGCCTCGAACGCGGCCATGTTCCTCACGAAGATGTCCACCTGGTTCCTCTGTGCGATGTCCTGGTAGACGAGCTCGACGCCTTCGATCATGTGGGCGTACTCCTCAGGGGCGTTCGCGTCCGCGAGTATGGGTATCATGTTCTTGCGGGTCTCGCAGACCTTCACGAGGTCCCTGAAGGAGCGCTCCGAGAACTCGACGCAGTGGACGACCCCGTCGACCACGATGTCGGACACATGTGATGCTGTCGTGCCTGATGCCGCACCGAGGTAGAGCACCTTCGTGCTGCTGTCGAGGCCGAGGTCCGTCACCCCCAGGAGGATTGCAGCCGCGAGCTTGGATCTGTACGGATCCCATGTCCTGTACTCTGTGCCCTCCGCAGCCAACAGTTCCTCACCGTAGACCGCTATCCCGCGTGCGGCGTTCACCGTGAACAGCCTCCTGCCGTCAGTGAACACGCCATCCAAGCCCCTCACTGCTGACAACTCGGAGTTCATCTCGCATCCGCAAGAGCGGTTCCCAGTAATGAACTGTGCCGTCGATGCGCCAAGGAGCGAGTCAACTGGGCGGAGCCGAACCAGCCTCTATTCCCACCACGGTTGATCGGTGTTGAAGAGGTTGCTGGTCCAGGCGTAGAACTCGCCATTGTGGACCGCATAGCTGTATTCCCACCACTGCACACGCACGCCGAGAAACGCCAGCGCAACTGTCCGGACGGTGTCCTCCGGCTCTGGCTCCATCATTGCCCTCGAATCGACGAACTCTATGGTGTCCCCGATGCCGAACACGCCGTCTCCGTGCAGATCCACTATGCTGAGGAAGACCTCAAACTGGGTCATATCCCCGTCGATCTCCTCGATGTACCACAGGACCGGAGAGTGAACGACGGCCAGCGAACCCGAGCTGAGGAGGTTCTGGTTGGATGCGTTCACGACGTGCCCCCCGGTCCACCCATGCCCATCACCCCATGTGAACCTGAGATTGCCGTAGGTCAAGTTGCAGCCTCCGGCATACGGCCCGTAAGCCACATAGGAGTACGATATGAAGTCCTCGTCCACCGTCACGTTCATCGGCTGTGTCCACGAGATGCCTCCCGACACCATGCTCAACGGAGTGTCCTCGGAGGGATACGGCGGCCCGAAAGACACGTCAAGAGCGTAGAAGAGTGTGACAGCAGAGACCGTGACAAGAGCTGCAATCAGAACTGCGATCATCTGCGAAGCCCTCTTGGGCTTCGCCTCCACAAATGAATACAAGCGACCCACAGACACCTCCTCCGTCCACCATCGTGAATGCCAACCGCATTAATAAGAATCTCGTTCGATGGCCCTCGCCCTCCCTTCCGAGGGCCGGGCATCAGAATAAAAGAATATACGACCAAGGCGATAGCATGCTGAATGGCCGACGAGGAGCTGGAGAAGCAAATAAAAGCGCTGTCCGAGAAGATGGACAGCGTCGAGGACACCATGAGCAAGGTGGCCGGGCCATACTCCCAGCTCCTCGAATACGTCGAGCGGTTCCAGAAGATATCCGCGAGCTACTTCAAGATGCTCGGGCTGTACCAGAGATACGGTGCGATATCCCCCGACCTGCTCATACCCGGGGTCAAGGACCCCATCTCCAGGGACGTCGTGAAGGCCCTCTTCGAGAGGGACGGGCAGAACATCTCCCAGATAACGGAGAAGCTGAAGGACATGAGGGGCACGTCCTCGAGGCGCATCGTGCGCGAGCGGCTGGTGGAGCTCGAGGCGAAGGGAGTCGTGAAGGCCAAGGGCTCTCCCAGGTCAAAGGAGTACTGGCTCACCGAGGCCTATGTCGAGAAGTGGTACGACCTGATAGGGCTCGGCGTGAAGCAGCAGCCCTCGCCCGAGGACAAGGACGGCCAGTGATGCCCCCGCGTCGGCCACTTTTACTCAGTTTGCTTATCTACCCGGACGGTGCATAGGTCAGTAACAAGGTGAAAACCATGATGGACGACGAACACGACATCGAGAAGTTGAAAGAGGTCATGAGCGTCATCTCAGTGGAGATCCCGAAGCTCCTGGACGCCATAAGCAAGACCATGTACAGCCCCGAGAACGCGCAGAAGCTCGGGGAGCAGACCGCTGCCTTCTACACTAAGCTCAAGGAGGCCGGCATGAGCGAAGAGCAGGCGTTCAAGCTCACCCAGGACTACATGGAGAATTTCAGCCTCGGGAACATGATAGGGACCGTCATCGGCTCCGCCAGCCGCAAGGACGACTTCGACCACGAGATGGAAGAGATGATCCAGAAGAGGATCAAGAAGAAGATGAAGCAGAAGCTGAAAGACGATGACGATGACGAAGACGAGGAAGATGACGAGGATGACGAATGAGAGGGCGGATCCGCCCGCGGTCGTCGCCACCCTCATCTGGAGCGCTCCGGGCCTGGTGCTCAGGGGCGGTGTCGCCTATCTCCGCATGAAGAGCAGGGCGAGGGTCAGCGCCGACAGGCTGAGGGCGAGCCTCGTGAGCTCGGGCATGCCCCCCGAGAGGGCGCGCCAGCTCTCCGAGGGCTACTGCGCGGACCTCAGCATAACGAAGCTCCTCGGCGAGCTGGGAATTCACGACGAGCCCTGACTCGCTTCGGGAGCAGTCGGGAAAGTAATATACACCGGTCGCCCAATACTTCGGCCGTGAAGTCAGAGCTGACGAAGATAGCCGACGAGGTCTACTCCGCTTACAGGCAGCTTCCGAAGGACTACGACGGGCACGTGACCGTGGGGAAGGGCGCGAGCGGTTCAGCGACCTCGAAGATAGACAAGTTCGCTGAGGACGCCATACTCGGGTACCTGGACGACCAGGACGTCAAGCTGAACGTCCTGAGCGAGGAGGCAGGGTACATAGACAGGGGCGGGAAGAAGACCCTGGTCGTGGACCCGATCGACGGGACGCTCAACTGCACCCGCGGGATTCCTTTCTTCTCGGTATCGCTCGCGGTCTGCACTAAGAGCATGTCCGATTGCGAGTTCGGCCTCGTGAAGAACCTCTTCACTGGGGACACCTACTACGCCCGGAGAGGCGGCGGTGCCGAGCTGAACGGGCACAGGATGGCCGTGTCGAAGTACAACAGGGACGATTCCGTGTTCATCATGTTCGACGGACGGGACGTGGACCCCGACTCCGTGAGGGTCAAGGAGATCCCGAGCAGAGTCAGGACCATGGGGTGCGCGTCCCT